>OCPS01000200.1_pt1 | contig 70282 bp, 56 predicted proteins | sample 1538651 | NCBI WGS metagenome assembly OCPS01 (sample SAMN04571715, study PRJEB22368) | human gut metagenome | biome: human gut; material: stool | host: Homo sapiens | place: Luxembourg | collected 2012-09-21 | reverse complement strand
GATCCAGTGCGACCGGATCAAAGCTTGCGAACATTCCGATATCCGGAAGGATCGGCGCATCATTTTCACCATGGCAGTCACAGTTAGGGCTGATATCCTGTACCAGTGCAATATGGAAATGGGGACGTCCGTGACAGACAGCCTGTGCATACTCTGCCATCTTGCGGTCAAGAAGCTCGTTTGCACTGCTATTCGGATTGTATACGGCATCATAGCTGCAGGCCCCGATACAGCGACCACAGCCTTTGCATTTATCGTAATCGATAACTGCTTTCTTGTTTACATATGTAATCGCATCACTTCCGCACTCTTTCGCACAACGGCGGCAGCCACGACAGACTTCTTCATTGATGGCCGGCTTTCCGCTGGCATGCTGCTGCATCTTTCCGGCACGGCTTCCGCATCCCATACCGATATTCTTCAGAGCACCGCCAAAGCCGGTTGTCTCATGTCCCTTGAAGTGGCTGAGACTGATAAAAATATCTGCGTCCATGATAGCATGGCCGATCAGGGCAGTTTTACAGTATTCTCCGTTCACTACCGGAACTTCTACTTCATCGGTTCCTCGAACTCCGTCACCGATGATGATCTGACATCCGGTTGTGATCGTGTTAAATCCATTAAGATTTGCACAGTCCAGATGCTCCAGTGCGTTCTTTCTGCTTCCCGGATAAAGGGTATTACAATCTGTCAAGAACGGCATTCCGCCCTGCTCCTTACAGAGATCTGCTACTACCTTTGCATAGTTCGGACGAAGGAATGCCATATTTCCAAGCTCTCCGAAATGCATCTTGATGGCTACGAATTTTCCATCCATATCGATATCTTTGATTCCTGCGGCAACGCAGAGTTTTTTCAGTTTGTCCAGCTGACTGGTTCCCACCGGGCAACGAAAATCAGTGAAATAAACTGTTGATTTTTCCATTCTGGTTTTCCTCCTGTTTGATCATTTCAAAATAAATTTACCCTTTTCCTGACAATATGTCCAGTTTTTATACTAAAAATGTATAAAAAATGCGCTACTCTACTCTCGAAAAAGGATCTGCGAAAAATACCGGAACTTTCCATCATTGGTCCAGCACTGCATTCCCACAGCATCTGCCATCTTCTGCGCATCCACACAATAGGCAGACATACAGGAATTATGCTTGTACGGTCCGGCGCTCATGATCAGAATATCTGTTTTTCCGCACTCTTTCATCTTCTCTGAGAGCTGCTCTGTCAGTTTATTATGTGCAAGTTTGGCTTTTCTGTAATCCATGAGTCTGTCCTGCGTCGTCTGGAGCACCAGAGTGTTCTCATAATCCAGGGCACGTTCCTTCATTTCTTCCACAGTCCCGCTTTCCGGTGGACATGCGGGATTTTTATCATAATTACCACAGGCATTTTCTTCACAGAAAACACGGTATTCCGGCACAAACACCAGCTTATCGGTTTTCATGACCGCCGCATCGGAAAAGCCAAGCTTCTTTGCTTCTTCAATAAAATCCATTTTTCTCTCCTACGCTTTTTTCTTTTATAGTGCCACATTTTATTTGTTTTTACAAGCTCTGCCTTTCACTCTGCCGCCAGGCGAATGAATTCCTCCATCTCTCTCGTCTTAAACTTATTCTTATGGTAAAAGATCTGCCGGTACATGGATATCTCCACATCTTCCACATGTAAAAGGGCAATTCTTCCTTTCCGGATATCCCGCTCCACAGCCAGATAGGGAAGAAAGGAAAGTCCGTGGTTCTTTTCCAGCATGCGGATGATAAAAGCGGTATCGCTGATCTCCAGTACCGGTGACAGGGCCTGCTTCTTAAGCGCCAGCTGCTGATCCAGGGCCTGGCGATAATTGGCATTCTTTTCCGTGAGAAAAAAAGGCTCTTCCAGGATATTCTCCATCTTCAGCGTCTTTCCCGCAAACTCCGAATCTGCAGAGGCCACAAATACTACCGGCTCCGCCTTCTCCATGACCTTCACCCAGTTCTGGTCCCACCTTGGAGTATCCAGTATATAAATAAGATCCAGCCCGTTATGCTCCATCATCCGTATCAGCTGCTCCGGTGTATCAATAGTCACCTGCATATTTACTTTCGGGTGAAACTCACGAAATTTGCTGAGAACAGCCGGAAGCTTTGCTGTGCAGAGAGATTCAATAGTCCCGATATGTAATGGATTTTTCAGTTCCGCATCATCATTCATTGACTTTTTTGCTTTATTTACGTCATATAAGATCCGGCTTGCATGCCCCATAAACTCTTTTCCGGACGAAGTAAGCACCACACGCTTTCCGGTTCTGTCAAAAAGTCTTGTTTCCAGCTCATTTTCCAGAAGACGGATCTGGACAGTGATCGCTGACTGGGTGTATCCCAGAACCTCTGCTGCCCTGGAAAAGCTCTGAAGCTGTGCTACATGTACAAACGTCTCCAACTGACGGATTTCCATGATTTTCTCCCTTTTACTATGAAATTTTTTCATCGTGATGATGAAATCTGTGAATTTGCCTTATTTTTATGTCAATGTTACAATACAATCACGAGGACGTCAATCGTATTTTTGTGCAAAATGAATAAATTCATACTTAGGAGGAAAGAATCCAAATGGAAAAGAAAAAAATCAAGATCGGACTTGTACCGAAGCTGATCATTGCCATCATCGTAGGTATCCTGTTCGGCCAGTTCCTTCCGGAAGGCTTCTGTCGCTTTGTTGTAACCCTTTCCGGATTTTTCAGTACCTTTCTGAAATTTGTCATCCCGCTGATGATCCTTGCCTATGTGACCATGGGTATTGCGGATCTTTCACAGGGTGCTGGGAAGCTTCTCCTGATCACAGTGGCTCTGGCTTATGGCTCCACTCTGATCGCAGGTTCCGCATCCTATCTGGTATCATCCAGCCTGTTCCCGCACTTTATGAGTGAAGGTGCACTGGATCAGATCGCAGCTACCGCAGACGCATCCCTGACACCATTTTTCTCCATCACACTGGAGCCGGTCATGGATACTCTTTCTGCTGTTGCCCTTGCCTTTGTCATGGGACTGTGCCTCTCTTCCATGCGTGGAAAAGAAATGGGAAACAGCCTTTATAACGGAATGAGTGACTTTTCCAAGATCATTGATAAGGTTCTTCATACCATTATCATCCCGCTGCTTCCGCTTTACATCTGCGGAACCTTCACAGATATGACTATTTCCGGAAAAACCTTTGCCATCTTAAGCATCCTCTGGAAGGTATTCCTTGTTGTTATCATCATGCACCTGATCTGCATTACGATCCAGTTTGTGATTGCAGGTACTGTCAGCAAAAAGAATCCTTTCACTCTGATCAAAAATCAGATCCCGGGATACACAACTGCTCTGGGAACCCAGTCTTCCGCAGCTACCATCCCGGTCAATCTGGAATGTGCCAAAAAGGACGGCGTGTGTGAGCAGATCCGCAACTTCGTAGTACCGCTCTGTGCAAACATCCACATGGCCGGTTCCATGATCACCATCACAGCCTGTGCTACTGCAGTCTGCCTTATGAACCAGCTGCCCATCAGTCTTGGGATCATCGTTCCGTTCATCATGACTCTCGGTGTTGCCATGGTTGCATCTCCCGGTGCTCCCGGTGGTTCCATCATGACTGCCCTTCCATTCCTTTACATGGTATTCGGAGCGGAAGCCGGTGATCCGGACGGTGCCATCTGTGCTATCATGGTTGCCCTTTACATTACCCAGGATTCCTTCGGAACTGCCTGCAATGTATCCGGTGACAACGCCATCGGCGTGATCGTTGACACCATTTATAAGAAATTTATTGCAAAAACACCACAGGAGAATTAAGCAAAATGTCTTTTATCAGTGTATTTGACGTTATGGGTCCCAACATGATCGGTCCTTCCAGTTCTCATACCGCAGGGGCTGCGCGTATTGCTTTCCTTGCCCAGAAGATGATCACGCCGCCCCTGAAAAAAGTAGAATTCATCCTTTATGGTTCCTTCGCCAGAACATACAAGGGACACGGTACAGACCGTGCCCTCCTTGGCGGGATCATGGGCTTTTCCACAGATGACATGCGTATACGGAATTCTTTTGATATTGCCAGGGAACAGGGGATCGACTTTTCCTTTACTCCAAATGAAGCGGAAACCGATGTCCATCCCAACACTGTAGATATCCATATGGTCAATGAACAGGGACAGGAAATGACAGTCCGGGGGGAATCGCTGGGCGGCGGCAAGGTCCGCATTGTGGAGATCAACCACGTGAAAGTGGATTTCACCGGCGAATACAGTGCCATCATCGTGATCCATCAGGATACTCCTGGTGTTGTGGCCTACATCACCAGATGCTTAAGTGAACGTAACATTAACATTGCCTTCATGCGCCTCTTCCGTGAATCCAAAGGAACCACAGCCTATACGATCGTGGAATCCGACGGTCATCTCCCGGAAGATATCGTAGAAAGCATTCACCGGAACACCAACATCCATGATGTCATGGTTGTTCAGATGTAGGGAAAAGGAGGATGTGTTTTATGGATTTCAAAAATGCCAAGGAACTTCTTGCTCTCTGCCAGGAAAAAAAGCTTCCGATTTCCGAAGTAATGCGCCAGCGTGAGATCCTTCTCGGTGAAACCACTGCTGAAATCGTGGACCAGCGCATGGACCGTGTTCTGGAGATCATGAAGGATGCTGCTTTTTCCCCCATCAAAGATCCGGTGATATCTATGGGCGGACTGATCGGCGGTGAAGCCCGAAAGCTCTGCGAATTTCATGACCTTGGAAAAAGCCTGTGCGGAAATGTTCTCGGAAAGGGGATCACCTACGCTATGGCAACCCTTGAGACCAACGCTTCCATGGGACTTATCGTTGCCTCTCCTACTGCCGGCAGTGCCGGGATCGTTCCCGGAATGATGCTTGCTCTTCAGGAGGTCTATGGCTTTTCCGATAAAAAAATCCGCCAGGCACTATTTAATGCAGGCGCGATCGGCTATCTTGCCATGCGTAATGCAACAGTTGCCGGTGCTGTTGGCGGATGTCAGGCTGAGGTCGGAATCGCTTCTGCAATGGCTGCTTCCGCTGCTGTGGAGCTTCTTGGCGGCACTCCGCTGCAGTGTACCTATGCGGCTTCCACCGTTCTTATGAATATGCTCGGTCTTGTATGTGACCCGGTAGGCGGCCTGGTGGAATATCCCTGCCAGAACCGTAATGCAGCCGGTGTTTCCAATGCTCTAATCGCAGCGGAAATGTCACTGGCCGGTATCCCCCAGTTCATCCCGCTGGATGAGATGATCGATGCCATGTATACTGTGGGCAAAAAGCTTCCTGCAGAGCTTCGTGAAACTGCTCTCGGCGGTTGTGCAGCCACACCGTCCGCCTGTGAAAAGTGTCATCTTTGCAGTTGAAATGCAACTATGGCAGAGAAAAAGCAGTTGGATATCTTATGCCCCATTTGTTGCACAGCTCTATATTGAATAATAACTTCATAGTTTGCTCAGTCAGATAATAAAACGGAGAATTCCTTAAATTTTTCTTTCGGGAATTCTCCGTTTTCTTTTTTATAAATCCTAATTTATAATTTCATGTGTAAATATCTTTTATTTCTCCAGCACCGGGATATTCTCCTTTTCTGATGCAGTAATTTTACAGGTTTGTCATAAAACAGGCATTCTGATCTCGCATTCGCTGATTGCTCAGATTTTTTCGATTTTATTTCGTAATCCCAGCATTCTGTGATCCAGATTAGCAATTTCTTCTGCATATTTTTTTAATTCTGTTTCAATTTCCGCATTGTCTCTTTTTTTATAATACAATTCATATTCTAACACAGACCAGTAATCCATCGCAATGGTCCGAAGCTGTATTTCCACCAGTTCTTTCTGTTCACCTTCCGCAGAGTAGATAGGTACTTTCACGATCAGATGAAGACTTTTGTAGCCGTTTTTCTTTGGATTTTTAATGTAATCCTTTATCCGGACGATCTCGATATCCTTCTGCATTTCCAGGGATTCTGCAACCTGGTAAAGCTCATCCTCAAACGGACAGACTACACGGATGCCGATGAGATCTTTCAGATTTTTTCTGGCAGTCTCAAAATCCGGTTCCAGTCCTTTTTTCAGAAGTTTAGCGTAAATACTTTCAGCACTTTTTATCCGGTTGGTGATCTGACTGATCACAGTACGCTTTTTCTGTCCGGAAAGTTCTGCGTTAATCATTTTAAGCTTCGCCATGAGAATATCTATAGCCGCCTTGCAGCGGAGACGATAGTCCGGATCCTTGATGTAACTTGCAATGGCTGCTGTTTTTTCTGCCGCCAGTTTAAGATGTTCCGGTTCTGCTGAACTCAACTCCTGAGCCTGCTCTTTTCTGATCTTCTTTGATTTCTTTTTTGACATAGTTTTTCCGTATGTTTTAATTTTACTTTCTAACTGATCTATTGTGTACCTTTCTATCTTATATGTAACTGCAGAAATTTGCATCAAATCAAAGTAAGACTATTGTTAATTATCTGCAAAAAATCCTTCTGAAAATCTGAATATCTCAGTTTTTCCAGAAGGATCTTTTTTATATCTTTATTATTTTACAGGAACTCCGACTGCAGCGCATCGTATCCGGTCTCACCTGTACGGATACGAACAGCGTTACGGATCTCATAGCTAAATATCTTTCCATCGCCTGGATCACCGGTAAACGCTGCTTTCTGCACAGCATCAATAACTTTGATCTCCCAATCTTCCGATGATACCACGATTTCAAACTTGATCTTCGGTTTCAGAAATACATCGATCTTGGAACCACGGACATACTCTGTGTAACCACGCTGTGTTCCGCATCCCATGATCTGGGTTACTGTAAAACCGTTAACCTGGATCTCATTTAACGCTGCTTTTACATCTTCCATTTTTTCTTCTCTTACGATTGCTTCTATCTTTATAAGCATACGATTTCCTCCATTTTCACACGATCATTGCCGAACAAATTCTTTTATCAGTCAAATCCATTAAATGACGGATATGCATTCTCTCCATGCTGGGATGCATCCAGACCGACCATCTCTTCCTTCGGATCTACACGAAGCGGTGTAAAGATCCGCACGAGCCCGATACAGATCAGCGTTCCCACAATGGCAACTGCAATGGTGATCACAATACTCAATACCTGCGCCAGGAACAGACGATGATCTCCAAACACAAGGCCGTCCCATTTTGCAACAGAGTTAATGGAAGTTTTTCCGAAGAGACCTGTTGCGATTCCTCCCCAGATACCACCGATACCATGGCAACCAAAAGCATCCAGGGCATCGTCGATCTTCAGCTTCTGTTTCAGAAGGATCACAGTAAAGTAACAGATCGGGCTTACCAGGATCCCAATGATAAAGGATGCCCATACCGGTACGAAACCAGCTCCCGGTGTAATGGCTACCAGTCCGATAACAAGACCTGTGGATGCACCAACCAGTGTCGGTTTTCCCTCGCGGATCACCTCGATCAGCATCCAGGTCAGCAGTGCGCAGGCAGAAGAAATGCTACTGGTCATAAAGGCATGTGCCGCAAGGCCGTCTGCCTTCAGCGCACTTCCTGCATTAAAGCCGAACCATCCGAACCACAGCATGGCTGCCCCGAGAAATACAAACGGGATATTGTGCGTACGATAGGTTGCTTTTGCATAGCCTCGTCTCTGTCCAAGATAAATGGCAAGAACCAGTGCACTGACACCAGAACTGATATGTACCACATTTCCTCCTGCAAAGTCCACAGAGCCAATGGCTGCCAGAAATCCACCGTCTCCCCAGACCATATGTGCCATTGGATAATACACGATCAAAGACCAGATCGCAATAAAGAAAAACAGCGCCTTAAAACGCATCCTTCCAACCACGGCACCGGTGATCAGTGCCGGTGTGATCATGGCAAACATCATCTGGAACGCCACAAATACCAGATGTGGGATCGTATCCGCATAAGGTCCCGGCTCCCAGCCTACGCCATTCAGCGCAAACCAGCGAAAATCTCCGATGATCCCGCCATGATTTCCTCCAAATGCCAGCGAATATCCAAACAATGTCCACATAACTACGGACAGTCCCATGATCGCCCCACAGGCCATCATGGTATTTACCACATTTTTCCTGCGGACCAGTCCTCCGTAGAAAAACGCAAGCCCAGGTGTCATAAAGAACACAAAGGCTGTACAGATCATCATAAAGCCGGTATCTCCTGCATTCATCATTCATTTCCTCCTCGATTCCCTCAATTATTCTGCAACGCAAAAAGCGCCTGGAAACTCTATTTCCAGACGCCTTTGTCATGTCAGTTAGCATAGCAGATAATTTGTGGGTTTTCAAGAGTTTTTTCGCTATTTTTCTGTTTTCTTACAGAATTACTATGTTTTATGTGGATATGAAATTTATTTTCGGCAATCTATCCGGTTATAAATATTGGAGAGATTTTATTTTATCTCTTACTGTACTATAACACGGACTATGCTCAGAATCAGCAGATGTGCCGGATAAAAAATATAGAAAAACCACTTGGAAAACTTCGGTGCTTTTTCGGATTTTTTGCCATTATAGAAGCACAGGATGATGATTCCTGATGCTACGATCCCTGCTGCCGAAAACAGAGCATGGATCATTGCCGGTCCGGCTGCCATTTTTTCCACGTAGGAGCTGTAGTTAAACAGCACAAAAAGGGCAGCACCGACTCCGTACGCTGTTATCATCCTCTTCCTGTTCCCCCAGCTCTCATGGAACCAGATGGTAAAAACCGGTGCCAGGATTGCCCAGTCCGAACAAACGGATAGTAAAAGAAGCAGGATCAGAAGTGGAATTCTCCATTTACTTGCCATCATCCTTTCCTGAACAACCAGGATCATAAAACAGATAAACAGAGTAAAGATCATATTCAGCTGTGAATTCCCAAAAGCCATCATATAGGGAATCTGAGAGATCCCGGCAAAGATCAGAAGTCTTTCACCGTATTTTCTCCTGGAATGTGTATAGTAAAAGCCTTCCACAAGAAAATAGCACATGGTAATGGCTGTGAAGTAGCCAATGTCTATAAACACTTCCCACAGGATCGTGTTTTCCGGCAGAAGCACGTTGGCGATATGGTTCAGAAGCATGGTAAAAATTGCCAGATATTTAATGGCATCCCGGGTCAGTCCCGGCTTTTCTGTTGTTGGCATGATTTTCTCCTTCTGTGCAGAAAAATTTTCAGATCTTTCACATCTTCTGCACAATATAATACATTTATCTTACACTGATTTTCTGACTCATACAACTTTTTTTGTTATTGCTGGAGTTGCCTTTTTCTTAAGGTAAGCTTATACTGTAGAAAGCATGCTGTATTTTATATGGCAAAACTTCTCAGCAAACACTGTAAAACAATAAATTCGGAAAGGAATTATCGATCATGATCCAGGATATCGCACCACATACCTATCACAATGAGTACAAACCTGTGGCCCCGGATAAAGAAAGCCACATCCTCGCCTATGAAGAAGGAAAGATCTTTATGAAAAAAGATGGCGAGACTATGACTCTTCCAAGCTTTGGAGAGCTGGAAGGAAAAGTTGAAAATCTCTATGAGAATTATATCTATCTCTTCTCCATTGACGAAGAGCATTTTTATCTGATCCCGGATCTTGACACCAGTCTCCTTCCTGGTTATCAGTTTGAGATCACAAGAGTTCTCCGCACAGCGGAGCCACAGTATCTGGCTTTCGCAGGAATCACCGGATATCAGCTCTTTCAGTGGTACAGCAAGCGCCGTTTCTGCGGCTGCTGCGGCAAACCGATGGTACATGATAAACATGAGCGCAAGATGATCTGCCCTGCCTGTGGAAACGGTGAATATCCGGTGCTTTCTCCGGCTGTGATCGTAGGCGTTACCAACGGCGACAAGCTGATTCTCTCCAAATATGAGGGTCGAACTCACACCCGCTACGCCATGATCGCAGGTTTTGCCGAGATTGGTGAGACCATCGAGGAGACCGTTCACCGTGAAGTTATGGAAGAGATCGGCGTAAAGGTCAAAAATCTCCGCTACTACAAGAGCCAGCCATGGTCCTTCTCCGGAACACTTCTGTTTGGCTTCTACTGTGATCTGGATGGCGACGACACTCTGACTGTAGACCACGATGAGCTTTCCATGGCCTCCTGGTTCAACCGGGAAGACATTCCGGATGAAGGAGATAATATCAGCCTTACCAAGGAAATGATGATGGCATTTAAGCATGGAAAAGCCTGAAGTATCGCTTGCCTGATTCCGTAAACAATTTTTCGTAACCAATTTCACAAAAAACACCGGCCATTCATCTGTACCATGTCCTGTCCAGGCTGCCAAATCATCTCTGACATCTCAGCCTCAGTACATATTCCGATGAATGCCGGTGTTTTTATTTTCTATTTTTCTATTTTTCTTCCGAGCCGGAGCAATCTGCCTAAAACCGTTTTATTTCTCCGCTGTCAGATGCCAGATATCTCTGTTGTATTCTTCGATGGTTCTGTCTGATGAGAAGTATCCTGCTTTTCCGATATTTACAAGCATTTTCTCTGCCCATGCGGTTCTGTCCTCATAATCGGACAACGCCTGATCCTTCACCTTCGCATAATCCTCGAAGTCAAGAAGAGTCATGAACCAGTCTTTGCTTACGATCTCATGATGCAGTCTTCTTAAATGCTCCTCACTTCCAATAGAAAGAAGCTCGTTTCCTACGATAAAGTCTACTGCACGACGGATGCGCTCGTCTTTCTCATAAAAATCTCTGGAGCAGTAGTCCGCCTTTTCATAGTGTTCGATAACCTGCTCACTGGACTCTCCGAAGATATAGATATTATCCTTGCCTACCAGCTGGCTGATCTCCACATTTGCACCATCCATGGTTCCCAGTGTTACAGCACCGTTGAGCATGAACTTCATGTTTCCTGTTCCACTGGCCTCCTTGGAAGCAAGAGAGATCTGCTCGGAGATATCGCAGGCAGGGATCAGCTTCTCTGCTGCACTTACGTTGTAGTTTTCCACCATAACAACTTTCATGTACGGAGAAACCTCCGGATCATTGTTGATAAGCTCCTGTAAGCAGAGGAGGAGGTGGATAATATCCTTTGCGATAACGTATGCAGGAGCTGCCTTTGCACCGAAGATAAAGGTTACCGGGCGCTGCGGCTTCTCGCCTGCTTTGATCTTCAGATAACGGTCAATGATGTAAAGTGCGTTCAGCTGCTGACGTTTGTACTCATGAAGACGTTTGATCTGGATATCATAAACACTGTGTGTGTTGATCTCTTCACCTGTGTTGGCTTTGATAAACTCCGCACATCTCTTCTTTGCATCCTGCTTGATCTTAAGGATATTTGCAAGAACGTCCTGATTTCCCTTGAAGCCAAGCATCTTGTCAAGCTCAAAGGAATCCTTGCGGAAGCCGTCACCGATCATGGATGTGATGTACTCTGTCAGCGGATGGTTGCAGTGAAGGAGCCATCTGCGGAAGGTAATTCCGTTTGTCTTGTTATTGAATTTCTCCGGATAGATCTCATAGAACTGATGAAGCTCTGTCTCCTTCAGGATATCGGTATGAAGGGATGCAACACCGTTGATGGAAAATCCGTAGTGGATGTCCATATGTGCCATGTGTACCAGGTCATTCTTGTCGATGATAGCAAGATTTTCCTGCGGATATTTTGCTTTGATACGCTCGTCCAGCTTGCGGATGATCGGCATCAGATGCGGAACAACCTCCTCAAGATAGGAGATCGGCCATTTCTCAAGTGCCTCTGCAAGAATGGTATGGTTGGTATAAGCGCATACATGAGATACGATCTCGCATGCCTCCTCGAACTCGATTCCACGCTCTGTGAGGAGACGGATAAGCTCCGGAATTACCATACTCGGATGTGTATCGTTGATCTGGATCACTGCGTAATCGGCAAGGTCATGAAGATTGCAGCCTTTTGCTGTTGCCTCATCCAGGATCAGCTGTGCCGCATTGCTTACCATGAAGTACTGCTGATATATACGAAGCTTTCTTCCTGCATCATCGCTATCATCCGGATACAGGAACAGTGTCAGGTTGTGGAGCAGATCCCTCTTATCAAAGGAGATTCCCTCGCCCACAATGCTCTCATCTGCAATATCAATATCAAAAAGGCGAAGCTTGATCGCTTTGTTCTCATAGCCTGCAACATCAATATCATACAGTGTGGATTTCAGCATAAAGCCCTTAAATGGGACATAATAGGAAACGCCTGCATCTGTAAGCCAGCTCTCCGGCTGGATCCAAGGATTCGGTGTCTCAAACTGAAGATGATCCTTAAACTCCTGTTTGAAAAGTCCGAGGTGATAATTAAGTCCGATTCCTTCTCCCGGAAGTCCCAGAGTTGCAATGGAATCCAGGAAGCATGCTGCCAGACGGCCAAGTCCGCCGTTTCCAAGAGATGGCTCCGGCTCGATCTCCTCGATCATGGAAAGCTCTTTTCCGTTTTCTTTAAGATATTTCGCAACTTCATCATAAACGCCCAGATTGATCAGGTTGTTGGAAAGAAGCTTACCGATAAGAAACTCTGCGGAAATATAATAAATTTTCTTTTTTCCTTCCTGGTAGCCGCGGCCCTTCAGCTGCTCCTTTGTCCAGGAGAGAAGTCCGTGATAGATTTCCTCGTTTGTACAATCTTTTACATTTTTGTTATATTTGTCTTCAAATACTTTGCTTAATGTTTCCATTTTGATCTCCTTTCATGGATCTTGATGGGATGAAATATGTTTTTACAAGGTTGTTTGCTTTGTTTTGATGATATTAGGATATCACGCATTTCTTTTCAAAAATATAACAATCCTGTCATGATATGCAAGATATTTGTCAGACTGTTTTTCACTTTTTACGGTAGCTCTGCATAAAAACATAACCGATACATATGCGGTTGCTTCGGGAGCTTTCTCAGATCTGTCTCATACTCTTCCTGTATTTATGCGGTGAAACCTTATTGGACTGCTGAAATTTCTTTATAAAATAACTTGTACTGTTAAATCCCACCTGCATGGCGATCTCCGTCACAGGTGCATCGGAATGCGTAAGAAGATACTTCGCCTTCTCCATACGGAAGTCATTGATGTATTCCACCAGGGTTTTTCCCGTATACTGGCGGAAAAGCTTCATAAAATAATACTCACTGTAATTGGAAAGTCCGGAAAGCTCTGAAACGGTAAGATTCTCCTGGTAGTGAAGGCTGATATGATCCAGCACTTCCTTTACTGCTGCAAGGCTCTTGTTCTGCTCTGTGCTTACCGGGATAATATAATGCTTCGTCAGCATCTCATAAAAGAAATCAAAAAACAGCATTTTCAGCTTCACATAGAAATATGGCTTCTTCTCCGTATGACAGTCATGGATCTCCAGAAAAATTTCCCGTAGCTTCTCATATCCGGAATCTCCCTCTTCTATATGATGGCAGAATTCTGCCTTGTTTTCTATTAATGGTGATACCACACATTCCTGGCAGATATCTCCCGGCTGACCTGCAAGGAAGCCCAGGCTGAAAACCACACTCTTATAATAAAGAGGCTTCTTAAGATCCGTGCGCATACTATGGAGAACTCCGCAGTTCACGATCAGGATATCCCCCTTTTTCAGGCGGATGCTCTCCCGGTTCAGTCTGGCAAAGCCACTGCCTTTTTCAATATACATGATCTCCATCTCACTGTGCCAGTGGTCATACAGTGCATGAAAGATTTCACAGTTCGCCATATAGGTTTCCACCGGCAGCTCAAAGGAACCGTGAGGGCTTAATTCTTTTAAATTATCATCCACTTCGGATACGTGAAGAGGATTTTTTGCGGATGTGTCTGTTTCTGGCATGATTTCCTCCGTGATCAATATCTATCCTGCGGACATTTGCCTTCCGCTGGATATCCAATCCTTACATAATGATTCTGTTTGACTCCCTTAGTGTAAAGGATATTTACAACCATGACAATATTATATTTCCTGTTTTCTTTTTTATGACGTTACGGTTACTCTGTTCTCAGCAACACGCTTCGCGATACACTTCCATAAACGGCAATCTTGACTTTTCCCCTTCCAACTGCTATATATAATATTTAGAATAAAATAATTTGACTTTAAAAGGAAAGAAAACTACCATGAATCCATTAAAAAAAGCTTACTGCCGGGTTTTCCAGAATGTCTTTAAATTCGCCCTTCCACTGCTTCCTTACCGCAATCCGAAGATCATCGGAAGCGTCAAAGGTATTCCGGAAGTTCTGGAAAAAAGAAACTATAACAATGTACTCATCATCACAGATGCAGGGATCCGAAGCCTTGGCCTTACAGAAAGACTGGAGCAGACACTGAAGCGAAGCTGCATCTCTTACCACATCTACGACAAAACCGTTGCCAATCCAACAACCGTCAATGTGGACGAAGCCCTTCACATGTATCTGGACAATGACTGCCAGGCGATCATCGGCTTCGGCGGAGGTTCCAGTATGGACTGTGCAAAAGCCACAGCAGCCCGCATTGCCAAGCCACACCAGTCTCTTGCTCAGATGAAGGGAATCCTGAAGATCCACAAAAAGCTTCCTCTTCTCATCGCCATCCCCACGACTGCAGGAACAGGAAGTGAAACAACACTTGCTGCTGTCATTACCGATGCAGAAACACGGCACAAATATGCCATCAACGATTTTCCGCTGATCCCACGCTACGCAGTCCTTGACCCGAAAGTGACTTTAAGCCTTCCGCCGTTTATCACAGCTACCACCGGCATGGATGCCCTGACTCACGCAGTGGAAGCCTACATTGGAAATTCCACTACACCTGGCACAAGAAAAAATGCCCTGGATGCTGTCAGACTGATCTTTGAAAATCTGGATACCGCCTACACAGACGGCAATATTGAAGCAAGACGAAATATGCTCCGCGCCTCCTATTTCGCAGGCTGTGCCTTCACCAAATCCTACGTTGGATATGTCCACGCAATTGCACATTCCCTCGGCGGAAAATATAATGTTCCACATGGGCTTGCCAATGCAGTGATCCTTCCTATGGTACTGGAAACATACGGAGATTCCATCACTCACAAACTCCGCAACCTTGCCGTAACTGCCGGTCTCTGCGATAAACATGAGGACGATAAAACTGCTGCCCGGATGTTTATTGATGCAATAAAAGATATGAAAAAACGCTATGGCATCGGAGACTATATCCCGGAAATCCAGGAAACAGACATCCCGGAGCTTGCCCATTACGCAGATAAAGAAGCCAATCCTCTGTACCCGGTTCCTGTGCTGATGGATGCCGGCGAACTTGAGACACTGTATTACAGACTGATGCCTCCGGCAGGCAATTGCTAAAACAGCCATTGGCATAGAAAGATTTTTTCGATATTTCGAATACAGTTTTTTCAGAAAGGACTACAATTCCATGGAAAAAGAACAGATCAACCAGCTTTTAGATAAACAGCGCCAGTACTTCTACTCCGGCGCAACTCTTGACCTTGATTTTCGCATCAGCGCCCTGAAACGTCTCCGCGCTTCCATCCGGAAACACGAAGATCAGATCCACGCCGCGCTGAAAAAGGATCTTGGAAAAAGTAATTTCGAAAGCTATATGTGTGAGACCGGACTGGTGCTCTCCGAGATCACACATATGCTGAAAAATATCCGCTCCTACGCAAAAGAACAGACCGTTCCAACTCCACTGGCACAGTTCCATTCCCACAGTTTCCGCAAACCATCCCCCTACGGTGTTGTTCTCATTATGAGTCCGTGGAACTATCCGTTTCTTCTCACTATAGAACCACTGGTAGACGCCATTGCAGCCGGAAACACAGTCATCCTGAAACCAAGCGCCTACTCACCGGCAACAAGTGAAGTGATCCGTCTTCTCATCCATGAATGTTTCGATGAAAAATACGTTGCAACTGTCACAGGCGGACGTGCGGAAAACACACATCTTCTCAGTCTGCACTTTGATTACATCTTCTTCACGGGAAGCCAGTCTGTGGGAAAAGAGGTCATGAGAAAGGCTTCCGAACACCTCACACCAGTCACTCTGGAGCTGGGTGGAAAAAGCCCCTGCATCGTGGACAAAACAGCCAATCTCCGCCTTGCGGCAAAACGTATCGTATTCGGCAAGTTCCTGAACTGTGGCCAGACCTGCGTGGCTCCGGACTACATCTACTGTGATCCGGAGATCAAAGAAGCCCTGGTCGCAGAGCTTCGCAGACAGATCACACGCCAGTATGGAAAAGAAGCACTGAAGAACCGGAATTATGGAAAGATCATCAACGAAAAGCATTTCGACCGTATCAACAGTCTGATCGATCCTTCCAAAACTGTCTGCGGCGGTGGTTCCAACCGTGAAACACTTCAGATCGAGCCGACGGTTCTTGATAACGTAACCTTCGAAGATCCGGTCATGCAGCAGGAAATCTTCGGTCCGGTACTTCCGGTCCTCACCTATGACTCTCTCGGAGGTGCCGTAACAAAGATCAATTCCATGGCACATCCGCTGGCTCTTTATATCTTCACCGAAGATGAAAAAAATGCCCGGGAAGTTACTTCCCGATGTGGTTTCGGCGGTGGCTGTATCAACGATGTCCTCATACATCTGGCAACCAGCAATATGGGCTTCGGCGGCTTTGGTGAAAGCGGCATGGGATCCTATCATGGCATCGACGGCTTCCGGACATTCTCTCATTATAAGAGTATTGTAGATAAAAAGACCTGGATCGATCTTCCTATGCGGTATCAGAAATATCGGAAGATTTATGAGAAAATGGTACGGTTGTTTATGCGTTAGATATAAAGGGAGGGCGCTACCTGATGCATCGCCCTCCTGTTACTTTAGATTTTCTTATTATTTTTCCCAGATGATCTTTACCGGCATGATCCCGGTCAGTTCTTTGCTTTTTTCATCCGGCTGGCTGCAGCCTGCATAAATTTCAAATTTCTTTCCTTCTTCCATCCGTTTTCCTGTTTCATCTACTACGGTGAATGCTTTTTCCCATATTGGGATTTCTATTTTTCGGCATTCTCCCGCCTTCAGGAATATCCGATGAAAACCGGCCAGCATCGGATTTGGAATGACATTTTTGCTGTCGATATTTTTTACATAAATCTGAACAACATCCTCTGTATCATATGCGCCGTTATTCTGCACTTCTACCTCCACGTTTATCTTCTGTCCACATGTTTTGACCTCTGCTTTATCTACTGCCACCTTACTGTACGTCAGACCATATCCAAAAGGAAACTGTGCTTTTCGTTCCATATAGCGATATGTTCTGCCTTTCATGGAATAATCGGTAAAATCCGGAAGTTCTTCCAGGCTTTCATAAAATGTCACCGGAAGTTTTCCTGATGGCGAGATTTCTCCAAACAATACCCTTGCCGCTGCCTTCCCGCCCTGGCATCCAGGGTACCACAGCATCATGACTGCATCAAATTTCTCTGCCGCATATTTCAGATTAAGGTCACTTCCTGCCAGCAGACAGAATACTACCGGTTTTCCGGTATCTGCGATCGCTTCCATCAGTTCTCGCTGTACTCCGGGAAGTTCAATATCTTCTTTATCTCCCGATACATAGCTGTTTCCGGTGTCTCCCTCTTCCCCTTCCAGTGTCTCATCCAGTCCCATACATAAGATCACCACATCGCTGTTTTCCGCAACCACCTTCGCTTCCGCAATACGATCTCTGGTAAACGCAAGGTGCTCCGTCCGGTCTCGGAACAGATCACAGCCTCTGGAAGTAAGGATCCTTACATCGTCTCCCACATAATCCTGGATGCCTTCCTGTATGGTAACATACCTGGAAGCTGTCCCATGATAATTGCCGATCAGCGCCTGTCTGCTGTCCGCATTTGGTCCGATGATCCCTATTGTTTTCAGTTTTTCTTTATCAAGCGGAAGAATCCCGTTATTTTTCAGCAGAACAAAGCTTTTTTCCGCTGCTTTCTCCGCTGCATCCAGATGCCTGGGAGATTCTACCTCCAGATAGGAGATATTGTCATATTCGCTTCCATCAAACAACCCCAGCAGATACCTTGTGGTAAAAAGCCGCACTGCTGCCCGGGTTATGGTTTCTTCTGTGACAAGCCCCTTTTCGTATGCCTTCATAATGTGAAGATAGGTATTTCCACAATTCAGATCACAGCCATTATTAATCGCCAGAGCTGCAGATTCAACGGCTGTATCCGTTACCATATGGTGTTCGTGAAAATCACGGATCGCCCAGCAGTCTGATACAAAATGCCCCTGAAATTTCCATTCGCCTCTGAGTTTTTTCTGTAATGTGGGACTTCCGCAGCAGGGTTCCCCGTTTGTCCGGTTATAAGCTCCCATAACCGCTTCTACTTTGGCTTCTTTTACCAGACCTTCGAATGCCGGCAGATACGTTTCTTCCATATCTTTTGCGGATGCTTCCGCATCAAATTCATGACGGAGTGCCTCCGGCCCGGAATGTACTGCAAAATGTTTGGCACAGGCTGCTGCCTTCATTGTATCCCCATTTCCCTGAAGTGCTTTTACAAAGGAAACTCCCAGTTCTTTTGTAAGATACGGATCTTCCCCATAAGTTTCATGGCCTCTACCCCATCGTGGATCACGGAAAATATTGACATTAGGAGACCAGAACGTCAATCCCTTATAAATATCTCTGTCACCGTTTACGGAATATGCATTATACTTTGCTCTGCCCTCTGTTGCCACGATACCGGCCATCTCTGCCACACTTTTCCGGTCAAAAGCTGCCGCCATTCCGATCGCCTGTGGAAAAACCGTTGCCTGCCCTGCTCTGGCAACACCGTGAAGTCCCTCATTCCACCAGTTATACGCCGGAATTCCCAATCTTTTTATTGCAGGTGCATCGTACCTTAACTGACTGGCTTTTTCCTCCAGAGTCATCCTGGCAACCAGCGCTTCTGCTTTCTTCTTTGCTTCTTCCCGATTCATCCCCAATTTCCTCCTCACCTTTTTTTATATCATCTATCATTTGGTCTCTGACTGTCAAGTAGATATTTCCTGCAATTTTTCCGGCCTCTGTTCAGAGCAGAAAAAAATCTGCTTTACCCTTTCTTTGGGATAAAGCAGATTTTTATTACACTTTGTGATCTGTGTTCCAATTTCAGCCGAGAACTTATCTGATTGCATCCTTCATCTCTTTCACATAAGCCTTCACCTTCGGCACGCAGTCTTTGCCGTAGGCACCACAAAGCTTCACGATCGCAGATCCTACAATGGCACCGTCTGACTGATCTGCCATTTTTTTTGCCTGCTCCGGTGTGGAGATTCCGAATCCTACTGCACATGGAATGTCTTTCTGGGCTTTTACTAATTTCACCATAGCTCCGATATCTGTGGTAATGCTGGTACGCATTCCTGTTACACCAAGGGAAGATACGCAGTAAACAAAGCCTTCCGCCTCTTTTGCGATCATGGCGATCCGCTCATGGGAGGTCGGTGCGATCAGGGAGATCAGGTCAAGGCCGTACTGTTTGCACACAACATCAAACTCTTCTTTTTCCTCAAACGGAACATCCGGAAGGATCAGTCCATCCATTCCAACTTCCGCTGCTTTCTTGATAAAACGCTCTGTTCCGTAAGAAAATACTACGTTTGCGTAGGTCATGAATACCATTGGGATTTTTGTATTTTTACGGATTTTTTCTACCATTGCAAAAACTTTATCTGTAGTCACGCCGCCTGCAAGTGCCCGGACATTAGCTTCCTGGATCACAGGTCCCTCTGCGGTAGGATCTGAGAACGGGATCCCAAGCTCGATCAGATCTGCTCCTGCTTCTTCCATTGCATAAACCAGCTGCTCTGTTACCTCCAGAGACGGATCTCCGCAGGTTAAAAAAGGAATAAATGCTTTTCCGTTTGCAAATGCCTCTGTAATTCTCTTATTCATGAATATCCTCCCCTCTGTAGCGGGCGATTGCCGCACAGTCCTTATCTCCACGTCCTGAAATAGTAACTACCATGATCTTGTCCTTTCCAAGTGTCGGTGCGATCTTTTTCGCATAGGCCACTGCGTGAGCACTTTCGATCGCAGGAATGATTCCTTCTGTTCTGGAAAGATATTCAAAAGCCTCTACTGCTTCGTCATCTGTAACAGGAACGTACTCTGCTCTTCCGATATCATAAAGGTGTGCATGCTCCGGACCTACACCCGGATAATCAAGACCTGCGGAGATGGAGTATACCGGTGCGATCTGTCCGTATTCATCCTGGCAGAAGTAAGATTTCATACCATGGAAGATTCCAAGACGACCGGTTGCGATGGTTGCCGCAGTCTCCGCAGTATTCACGCCACGTCCTGCTGCCTCACAGCCGATGAGACGAACGTCTTTGTCCTCAATGAAATTGTAGAAGGTTCCGATAGCATTGGAGCCGCCGCCCACACAGGCCAGGACAACATCCGGAAGTCTGCCCTCTTTTTCCAGCATCTGTTCTTTGATCTCCTTGGAGATCACGGCCTGGAAATCACGTACGATGGTCGGGAACGGGTGCGGTCCCATAACAGATCCCAGTACATAATGGGTATCTGCAATACGGTTTGTCCATTCACGCATGGTCTCGGAAACGGCATCCTTTAAGGTTGCGGTTCCGCTTGTGACTGCATGGACTTTTGCTCCGAGAAGACGCATTTTGTAAACATTCAGTGCCTGACGTTCCGTGTCTTCTTTTCCCATGAATACCTCACATTCCATTCCCATCAGTGCTGCTGCGGTTGCAGTTGCAACACCGTGCTGGCCGGCTCCTGTCTCTGCGATGACACGGGTCTTGCCCATTTTTTTTGCCAGGAGCACCTGACCAAGTACGTTGTTGATCTTGTGGGCTCCTGTGTGGTTTAAGTCTTCTCTTTTCAGATAGATCCTGGCTCCGCCAAGGTCCTCGGTCATATGTGCCGCATAGTAAAGACGGGATGGTCTTCCTGCGTATTCATTGAGAAGCTCTGTGAGCTCACGGTTGAATTCCGGATCGTTTTTGTAATGGTTGTATGCTTCCTCAAGCTCCAGAACGGCGTTCATCAGTGTTTCCGGGATGTACTGTCCGCCATGGATGCCGAATCTTCCTTTTGACATGTTATATTTCCTCCTTTATGTTCCTTACTGCGTATACTGCTTCTAATATTTTATCCGGGTCTTTGTGACCGTCGGTTTCTACACTGCTGCTTAAATCTACTGCCCAGGGGTGAAGCAGATGTATGGCCGATTCCAGATTTTCACAGCCCAGACCTCCTGCCAGAAACCAGGGACGTTTGATCGCCGGTACCAGACTCCAGTCGAAAGTTTCTCCTGTTCCTCCTGCGCCCTGATCCAGCAGAATATAGTCTGCTTCCGAACGGATCGCTTTCTTTATATCTGCTTCTGTTTTTATGGAAAAAGCCTTTATCAGAAGCTGGTCTGTCATGGTCTTAAGCTGTCTGATATAATTCTCGTCCTCCTGGCCGTGAAGCTGTGCCAGTGCGATGGTTCCCTCGTTTAAAAGCTGTGCGGGAAGCTCCACCGGTGCATTGACGAATACGCCTACCGGCAAAATGCTATCATCCAGTTCTTCCCGGAGAGCCTTCAATTGCTCCACGGTGACGTTTCTTCTGCTTTTTGGGAATTCTACAATGAATCCTGCAAAGTCCGGTTTAGCCTGGTTCACTGCCTGGATATCTTCCGGGCGGGTCAGGCCGCAGATCTTGATCCTGGTTCTGCTCCCATGTTTCAACGGTTGTTCTCTCATATTCAGCCAATCCTGCCCTTTCTGTCTGCCCCTGCCCCTTCCTGTTTCGTTACTATTTGCTGCTGGTCAGCTCTGTTACTTATTTGCTCTATTCTTTCGTTTGGCCTTTATACAAGCGCTCCACCATTCAGATTTTCCAATGCAGCTTTCTTATCCGGGCTTCGCATCAGGGTCTCACCGATCAGGACTGCACCTACCCGGTTTCTTTCCAGGATAGCGATATCACCTGCGTTTTTGATTCCGCTCTCAGACACAAATACCACATTGTCCGGTGCCAGGTTTCGAAGACGGATGCTGTTATTCATATCAACCTTAAAGGTTTTCAGGTCACGGTTATTTACACCGACGATCTTTGCACCTGTCTTTAATGCTCTTGCCACTTCATTCTCGTCATGAGCTTCCACCAGTGCATCCATTCCCAGAGTTTCTGCAAGCTCTCGGTATTCCAGGAGTTCCTGGTCATTTAAGATAGCACAGATCAGAAGCACTGCCGATGCACCGAATGCTTTTGCCTGATAGATCATGTACTTATCCACCGTGAAGTCCTTCCGAAGGACCGGAATATCCACTGTTTCTGTGATCTCACGGAGATAAGTGTCACTTCCCATGAAATAAAATGGCTCTGTGAGGCAGGAGATCGCAGATGCACCTGCTGCCTCGTATTCTTTCGCAATTTCCAGATACGGAAATTCCGGTGCGATCAGCCCCTTGGAGGGGGAAGCTTTTTTTACTTCACAGATGTAGGACATACCCGGCTTTTTCAACGCTTCCAGAAAGGACGGCTGCTGTGGTGCTTTTTCTGCCAGGGTTTTCAGCTGATCCAGGGGAAACTGAAGTTTTTCCTTCCGGATACGTTCTCTTGTTTTTTCTGCGATTTCCTCCAGAATGTTTTTTTCGCTCATTCTTTGTTTGTCTCCTTGATATTTCAGTTCAACTCTCATTCGGCAATTTCAAGAAGTCTGACAGATTAATGTTTCCGTTCGTATCTCTTCCGATAGGGATTGCCGATTTCTCTTCTGCCGCTATTATTTTCAAATCTCGTTACTTAATTTGATAAATTCCGCAAGCTTGGCAGCAGCTGCACCACTGTCGATCAGGTTTTCAGCCTTTCTTACGCCGGCTTCCAGGCTCTCTGCCTTTCCGGCGATATAAAGTGCTGCACCTGCGTTCATGCAGACCGCCTGACGCTTCGGGCCTTTTTCGTTTCCGTTTACAATGGCTTTTGTGATCTCTGCGTTCTCTGCCGGTGTGCCACCTGCAAGTTCCTCTTTGCTGCAGCGTGTGTAGCCGAACTGCTCCGGTGTGATCTCATAGGACTGGAACCATCCGTCCTTGATCTCGCACACAGAAGTCGGTGCGCTCATGGAGATCTCATCCAGCTTATCCTGCCCGAAAACTACCATTCCGCGGTTCACGCCAAGCTTCATCATAACCTGTGCCAGCGGCTCTACCAGAGACTGGTCAAAGACTCCCATCAGCTCCATGTTTGCGCCTGCCGGGTTGCTTAATGGTCCGAGGATATTAAATACCGTGCGGATTCCCAGCTCTTTACGGATCGGTGCCACATATTTCATGGCAATATGATAATTCTGGGCGAACAGGAAACAGATGTTAATCTTTTTCAGGATCTCTGCACTTTTTTCCGGCGGGATGGTGATCTTTACGCCAAGTGCTTCCAAAACATCTGCTGCACCGCTCTTGGAAGATGCTGCACGATTTCCGTGTTTTGCTACCGGAACGCCACCTGCTGCGATCACAAGAGAAGATGTCGTGGAAATGTTAAAGGAATTTGCTCCGTCACCACCGGTTCCTACGATCTCCAGAACATTCATATCGTGGAGAAGCTTGATGCAGTGTGCACGCATTCCGGCTGCTGATGCAGTGATCTCATCAATAGTCTCTCCTTTCAGGGAAAGTGCAGTAAGGTAGGATGCCATCTGTACCGGTGTTGCCGCTCCGTCCATAATCTCATTCATTACGGCTTCTGCTTCGTCATATGTAAGATCTTCTTTTTTTGAAAGCTTGATGATTGCTTCTTTGATCATTGTTGTTTCCTCCTGTTCTGTAACGATTCTATCTTTTATGGATTGCTGTTCTCGGTCTTATCTGTCTCTGATAACCTTCATAAAGTTCTCGATCATTGTTTTTCCATCCGGTGTCATAACAGATTCCGGATGGAACTGTAATCCGAATATCGAATATTCTTTATGCTCCAGTGCCATCACCTCTCCGTCCTCAGACTCAGCGGTAACAACCAATTCCTCCGGTAAGGTATCCCGGATAGCTGCCAGTGAGTGATATCTGGCTGCCGGAAAAGTTTCCGGAAGTCCTTCAAACATCCGGCTCTTTCCAACTTTATGTATCTCTTTCTGCTTTCCGTGCATCAGCTCTTTTGCGTAGGATACTGTCCCTCCGAAGGCTTCACAAATGGACTGATGTCCAAGGCAGATACCCAGGATCGGCAGCTTGTCTTTGAAATATTTTATGGATTCAATACAGATTCCCGCATCCTCCGGTTTTCCCGGACCAGGGGAAAGGATCAATGCCTCCGGCTTCATGGCCTCCAGCTCTTTGATGGTCACTTCATCATTTCTTACCACTTTGATATCCGGCTTCACAGAACCGATCAGCTGGTAAACATTGTAGGAAAAGCTATCATAATTATCGATCAGTACTATCATTCCAGTCCCTCCTGTGCAGTTTCGATTGCCTGTACAACGGCTCTTGCCTTGTTGCAGCACTCCTGAAATTCACTTTCCGGAATACTGTCTGCTACGATCCCTGCTCCTGACCGGATACAGATCTCACCGTTTTTCTTATAAACCAGGCGAATGGCAATACATGTATCCAGGTTTCCGGCAAAATCCAGATATCCGATAGCACCGCCGTAAATGCCTCGCTTGCTCTGTTCCAGTTCCTGGCTGATCTGGCAGGCACGGAATTTCGGTGCTCCGGAAAGTGTTCCTGCCGGAAGGATGGCATCCACTGCATCCACCGCATCCCTGTCATCCCGGATCTGGCCGGTAACTGTGGAACCAATATGCATCACATGAGAAAAACGCTCGATGCACATATATTTTTCTACGTTCACGGTACCGATCTTACTGATCTTTCCGATATCATTTCGACCAAGATCCACCAGCATATTATGCTCGGCACGTTCCTTCTCATCAGCCAGGAGTCCTTTTTCCAGCGCCAGGTCCTCTTCTTTTGTCTTGCCTCTTGGTCTTGTTCCTGCAAGCGGGAAGGTACTTAATTCTGTTCCTGCAAGCCTGGCAAGTGTTTCCGGGGAGGCTCCTGCAATCTCAATATCATCACTGGAAAAATAAAACATATACGGCGAAGGATTGGTAGCCCTGAGAACACGGTATGTATTAAACAGACTTCCCTCTGCTTTCGCTCGCATCGGATTGGAGAGCACCACCTGGAAAATATCTCCTTCGTGGATGTAATGCTTCGCTTTCTCAACCATCTCACAGTATTTTGCTTTCGGGAACTGCGGCTCAATGGAAGATTTCAGTTTCAAAGACGGAAATTCCTTCTGTTTTCCGTTTCGGATCAGATCTGTCATCTCTTCTAATTTTGCTTCCGCCTTCTGATAGGAATTTTCCGGATCATCCGTCATCACACCGGTGATCAGAAGCACCTTCTGTCTGTAATGGTCAAAGGCGATCACCTGGTCAAAAAGCATCAGATCCATGTCCCGGAAATCCTGTACTGTCTCGTCGGTAAGCTCCAGCTTCGGCTCGCTGTACTTAATATAATCGTAGGAAAAATATCCTACCAGACCTCCGGTAAAGGTCGGCATATTTTCCAGCACTGGGCTTTTGTATTCTTTCAGGATCTCCCGAATAGCATCTCCCGGATGCTTCACCTGCTGTACGGTTTTTTCTTCAGTTCCGTCCTCATGGATCCTGCGGATCTGAAGCTTTCCGTCTGTACAGGTGATCTCCATGGATGGCTCATATCCCAGGAAGGAATAGCGTCCCCATACCTCTGTCTGGCTGGCACTTTCCAGAAGATAGCAATGTCTGCTGGCTGTGCGTAAGGTCCTCATGACTTCTACGGGTGTATAGCGGTCGGAATACAGCTCTCTGCATACAGGGATTCGCCGGTATTCGCCTGACTGTGCGAGTTCTTTGATTTTTTCTAATGTTGGATACATATACAGGCCCTCCTGAATTTTTCATTCCTTACCGGAGGACGGGACATTCGTGATCTGCATTCGCTGCTTGCTCATGAAATCAAAGAAAAGCCCGTCTCCGACAGAATCTGGTTCTGTCAGGGACGAGCTCTAAATTCAAAATCACCCGCGGTGCCACCCTGATTCACGGTCTGACCCGTGCACTTGGCGGAATACCTTCATATTCCCGGCAACTGACGTATGCCCTCACGTCACAGAATACTTGATACCCGAAAATATCTTTCCCTGTGCCCTCTGCGGTCCATTTGATAAACTGCCTCTCGACCCGGCTCTCACCCTCCCGGACTCTCTGTGCGCGCATGAATATCTTTATCTCCGCTTCAACGGTTTAGTGGTTTAGTGGTTTACTTAATTAAACTTTTTCTATAAAATAGCACAGCTTTTCTGATATGTCAATACAAATGTTGAAAAAAATATCATTTTGTTCTATAATTGTATGAAAGTAATTGTTATAAATATTACATAAGAAAGGAGTTTCACCAGAAAAACACTATGGCTGAAAGAAATACAAACACCTGGCTGGATACCCCCGATCCACAGGTTTTTATCAAAAATTCCGCAAAATTTAATGATCTGATGATGATGTATCGATGTACGGTCCGTGAGGTACGCACCAAGCTGGAAGTCCTCAACGATGAATTTTCATTGGAATATAAACGTAACCCGATCTCCTTCATCAAAACAAGGATCAAAAAGCCGGAAAGCATTTACAAAAAGCTCAAAAAGCTCGGCTATGAGTTTACTGCGGAGAATATTCAGAATCAGCTGAATGACGTGGCAGGCATCCGTGTTGTCTGTGCCTTTATCGATGATATCTACACTATTGCAGACCTGATCACCAGGCAGGATGACATTACCGTCATCCAGGTAAAGGACTATATCAAAAATCCAAAGCCAAACGGCTACCGCAGTTATCACATGATCGTGGAAATCCCCGTATTCTTCTCCAAGGGAAAAACTCCCATGCGTGCAGAGATCCAGATCCGTACCAACGGTATGGATTTCTGGGCAACTCTGGAGCATCAGCTGCGTTACAAGCAGAATATCGAAGAAATGGACGGTTATGAGGATGTCAGCAATGAACTGCTGAACTGCGCCCGCACTGTGATCGATATGGATAACGAAATGCAGCGGATCAAAAACAAGATCGGACAATTCCATGATATTTAAAAAAACAGTTGAGGCTGTTACAGCCTCAACTGTTCTTTCTCACTGTTTTTCACCCGGAACGCCCGCGGTGTCATGTGATAATGTTCCTTGAATACCCGATGAAAATAACTGTTATTTTCATAGCCTACAGCCGCAATGATGTCACTGACAGGCAGATCTGTTTCACACATCAGCTCTACAGCCTTGTTCAGACGTTTTCTCTGAAGAAGTTCCTTGAAATTAAACCCTGTGCTTTTCTTGATCATCTTACTGAGGACATGCATGGGAAGATGCAGACGACCACAAAGCTCCGTCAGCGTAGCAGTCCGGTATTTCTGTTCAATATAATCCAGTGTTGTCATAGAGATCATATTTTCGTACTGATTGGGCAGACGCATCTCCACATTGAGAATATTGTTCTTCTGATTTCCGATGACGGTGTTGGGATTTCGCCGGAAATCCTGTCAACTATCCTTTCCGGAAAGGGAAAAAGCCAGTCCGGCGGCACAAATATCGCAGTTTATAATACCCACCGGAGACTCCAAATTCTCTATGGAAATAATTACGGACTCACTTATTCCAGCAAGCCTGGAGAGGGGACAGAGGTTGAGATCCGCTTCCCTGCACATCGCGAAAAGTAACTTATGTTCCACAAAAATCTTTATTCAGAAATGAGGTATGACACTATATGAATATACAGCCAGAAGCTCTTTTATATAATTTTAACGACCCAGAACGGCTTCGCCAGATCCGCCGCTATCTGAACCGTCAGAAGGTTAAGACACGGATCGTCACTGCGCCGGAATTTCTTCATCCGCTGGGATATCTTTTTGAGATTCCGGGATTTCATCCCTCATCCCAGTTTAATCTGGGAAGCAATTTCAGTGATGAGATGATCGTGCTGAAGGATTTTTCCAGTGCACAGATGGATGATTTTCTTGCTTTTTTCCGTGAAAACCAGATCCCGCCTGTTGCACTGAAGGCCATGCTCACACCGGTAACTCAGCACTGGTCTTCCATCCAGCTGCACGATGAGCTTTCCAGGGAGCACACACTTATGCATAAAAAATAACTGCAAAACCAAAATCTGCCGAATCTGCCTGCTGCATTTCCGGCAGATCTTTTTTATCTTATTTTTCCCACGGAAAAAGGAGACCGCTCCGCGCAGTCTCCTTTTTTGAATATGTTTTAGGTTGAATACATAAGAAAGAATTTATCTTGTCACGATATCTACCGGTACGTTAAAGATTTTTGCAACCTTCAGGATCGTATCAATGTGTCTTCCTGTAGCAGCTGCCATATGATGTGTCGGGCCAGCCTCGCTCCAGCGGTTAACGAACTCTCTTGCTCCGCATGTGAAGCGTGTTCTCATGTTTGTATCACCGAAGGAAAGGATCGGTCCCTCCTCGTTTACGCCCTCAGCTACAACGAATTTGAAGTTTCCGTCTTTATCCTGAGTGATCGCAAGGTAGGTCACCGGACCTGTGTACGGATAGAACTGTGTCAGATATCCGCCGCCTGTTTTGCCATGGAATACTTTTACGATCTTCATGGTTGGCTTCTTGTCAGAGATGTCCGCGTCACCGCTTCCGGAATGTCCGATGATGCAGATGTCATCATTGAAGTCGATGGAGTACATCTCAGAAAGCTGACCTGTACCGGAAATTGTCTTTAAGATACTCATTGCCATGGCAACCTTCATGTCACCCTCTACCGCACATGCAGTACCCTGTTTGATCAGCATGGAAAATGCCGGGATCAGCATACTGTCAAGAACACCTGCTTTACCCTGTGCAAATCCGTCGTAATGAGAAGCGATCATTCCAAGATGCTCGTCTTTTACCCATTTCTCAAAAGCAACAACGTATTTGGCCATATCCCATACTTTTTCAATGGTGCCGCCGCCCTCAATATCGAATGTATCAAGGATATCCTGTGCTTTTGCACGGATTGCCTCCTCATCTGTAATATCATCAGCGATCGCCCACATCTTCTCCCAGTCGAACTGTTTTGTGTAGAGGAACATTCTGTTATAGAGGTTTGTCTCATCAATATACAGATCCATCATACCCGGATATGGTCTTCCGATCTGCGCAATGTTAGTCTCACGGAATCTTCTTCTTACCTGAGCAGCCTTGCACCAGTCTTCGATCTCAGCCTGAACTGCAGGATCTCCGCCTTCTACAACGCCTGTGATAACCGCATGTCTCTTGCCTGCTCTCTCAAGGTCAGCAACTGCCTCGCCTACAGCACCACATGCATAGCCTTCACCCAGCCAGGAGGCAATGTCAGTGTGCTCATAATCCAGCGCTTTGATCTTCTGAACGTTTACAAGAACAACCGGAACATCCAGATCACGGATCGCCGGAAGCATGTTGTAGGATGTTGCGTATGTCAGCATCTGAAGAAATACAAGGTCAACATCTGCTGCACGGAACTTATCTCCTGCCACCATTGCCTGCTCTTTTGTTGTCACCATCCCGCCGTCAACGATCTCTACTGTATCCGGGATCGTTTTCTTGAATGCGTCGTACTGTGCCTCAAACTCCGGCACCAGTGACGGAAACTGCGGAAGATATGCGCCTAAAGCAATTGAAAATACACCAACTTTTGCCTTTGTGTTAACTAACATAATAAGACCTCCAATTATTTATGCTTTGTATACTTTAATACCGAAGGACTCATGGATGGTTGTACGAGCCTCCTCGATCGTTTTAAACTCCTCGGCCTTCAGCATCTGTGCTGTGATATTACCGATTGCAGTAGCCTCACCAGGGCCTGCATGGATTTCTTTCTTTGTAGCTTTTGCAGTCAGCTCATTTAAGTATCCTGCATTGGAACCACCGCCTACGATATGGATACGGCTGTAGGTTCTTCCTGTCATCTCCTCGATTTCTTTTGCGATCTTAGCGTAGCAATCTGCAAGGCTTGTATAGATAACGGTTGCAATCTCGCCAAGAGTTTCCGGAACCTGCTGTCCTGTTCTGCGGCAGTAGTCCTGAACCTCTTTTGTCATGTTCTCAGGAGAAAGGAAGCACTCATCGTTTGCGTTTACTCTTGACGGGAAGTCTTTTGCCTCCTCAGCCATCTCGCAGATCTGTGCAAAGCTGTACGCATCATCAAACTCATGACGTACAGACTGGATCATCCAGAGACCCATGATGTTCTTCAGATAACGGAAACGTCCTGCATATCCACCCTCGTTTGTGAAGTTCATCTCACAGCTCTTCTCAGAGCAGTCTGCTTCTTTTCTCTCGATTCCCATCAGAGACCATGTTCCGGAACTGATATAAATGAAATCGTCATCATTTGCAGGCACAGCCAGAACTGCAGACCCTGTATCATGTGTAGCCGGTGCTACAACCTCAAGATCAAAGCCAACTGCTTCCTTCACTGCGTCTGTTAAATGTCCGATGCTTGTGCTAGGCATGATCAGCTTCTGGAATATCTTTCTTGGATATCCCAGCATATCGATCAGCTCATAATCCCAGTCCTTGGTTGTCGGGCATACAAGCTGTCCTGTGGTTGCCTCTGTGTACTCGCAAGTTTTTTCGCCTGTAAGAAGAAAATGGAAGTAGTCCGGTACATGAAGAAGTGTCTCAGCCTGCTCCAGATACTCAGGATGTTTCTTCTTCACTGCCATCAGCTGATATACTGTATTGTAGATCGCTTTCTGGATACCGGTTCTTGCATACAGATCCTTCAGGGAAATTGTCTTATAAACTTCCTCGTCCATTCCCTCTGTACGATGATCACGGTAGCCTACCGTGTTGCCAAGAACCTTGTCATCCTTGTCAAGAAGTACGAAGTCAACACCCCAGGTATCAACACCCATGCTTACCGGGATCTTGCCGATCTCTTTACATTTCTTAAGACCATTTACGATCTCGGTGAAAAGGCGGTCAAACTCCCAGCAGAGCTCTCCATCCTTCTTAACCATGCCGTTCTCAAAACGATAGATTTCTTCCAGGATCATTTTTCCGTTTTCCATATGTCCCAGAATGTGACGTCCACTGGATGCTCCGATATCTACTGCTAAATAATATGTTGCCATTTTTAAATCCTCCTCAATATGTAAGCTTCTGATCACTTTCATATCTGATGTTGTATTTATCATACATCAGGATCCTTCCGGTGATAAGAACCTCTTTTGTCAAAAAAAGTGTCTTTATTTGCCAATAATACAGCGATTATTTATGAACTACTACATTATTTATTTAAAAAATCCGCTGACTGAATCAGCCAGCGGATCTCTTATTTCATACGTCCGTGAACGCAATCCGCGTTCATTATAACTTCACGATCTTATCAATTATATGATTAGTCATAAAGGTTAGGAGCGATATCCTCGTCTTCCATATTTGTTGCATCATACCAGTAACCGTCTGTAGGAACATCCTCAAGCTCCTGGCCGTTTGCTGCTGCTGTCAGAGCGTAGATTGCATAGTATCCCATCATAAGAGGAGACTGTGTAACAGCACCGATGAATGTGCCATCTTTAACAGCTGCTTTGATGATAGAACCAGCATCGAAACCAACACCAACTACATCACCGTTTGCCGGGTCAGAACCAAGAACGTTAAGGTTAGCATTTGCTGCAAGAACACCCTCTGCGGAAACCTGGTTAGAACCGAATACTGCGATACAGTTCTCCTGGGAAAGGATTGCCTGTGCCTCTGTGGAGCAGAGCTCTACAGTTGTCTGTGCCGGAACAGCTACCTGGATAACAACGTCAGCGTCTTTAGCGTCTGCGTCAGCACCCTCTGCTGCGTTTACATAGAACTCGTTGCCGCTTACTGCTACAGTCTTGCCATCAGCCTGAAGAAGCTCGATCATCTTGTTGATGAATCCTGTACCACGCTGCTGAATGTTCTGAGCTGTTGCATCCTGGTTAACCTCACCGATGATAACCTGTCCGTCAGCATCTTTAACAACGTCTTTAATGGAGTTGTACATATTCTCAGCTGCTACTGCACCAGCCTGTGCGTTGTCTGTACAAACCTCGCATACTACAGATCCTTCCGGAGCATCAGCGATACCTGTATCGAAAGTTACAACCGGGATTCCTTTTTCTGCACATGTCTTAAGTGCATCTGTAACAGAAGATGTATCACAAGCTGCAAGTCCTAATCCAACAGGATTGGAAGCGATAGCTGTGTTGATCATGTTAACCTGGTCAGCGATATCGGACTCACTGTTCGGTCCCTGTGGTTTATAAGTAACGCCCAGCTCCTCAGATGCTTTTTTCATACCTTCCTGAGCTGCATCCCAGTATGTGGACTGGAAAGATTTAACCATCATCGGGAACTCATAAGCTTCGTTTGCTTTCAGTCCGTCGAACTGTGCGGTAGGATCCTCAGCTGCTGTGGAATCTGCGGATTCCTCTGTTGCTGCATCTTCTTTCTCCTCAGCTGCAAAAGCTGCTGTTGCGCTCATGCTTGTTACCATTGCTGCACAGAGCATTAATGCCATAACCTTTTTTGCTTTCATATAATATTTCCTCCTTAAAATATATTATATAGTTTTTTTATGTTCATACGCCGTTGCTACCCCTTGGCGTTTCACATCTTTGATTATCGGGTGCTGTTCACATTTCTCTGTAAACAGCACCCTTACTTATTATACACACTTCTTAATATCAATGTGCTGCTTTTTTCTCTTTCAGGATATCGATCAGAACGGCTACGATCAGAACGATACCTGTGATGATCTGCTGCCAGTTTGCCTGCAGGCCGATGTATGGAAGACCTGTTTTCAGAAGCATGATGACGAAGATACCAACGAATGTACCGATTACGGAACCATATCCACCGGTAGCTGCTACACCACCAACGAATACACCACCGATAGCATCCATCTCAAGTCCGGCACCAGTACCAGGCTGTACAGTAGGTGTTACTGCTGCGTATGCGATTGCTGCAAGACCTGTAAACAGACCGCAGACAACGTATACCATTACGTGATAGAACTTTGTATTGATTCCAGAAAGGGCTGCTGCCTCTTTGTTGGAACCGATTGCAATTGTGTAACGACCGAATTTGGTGTGGTTCAGGATGTACTCCATAAGAAGAACCAGAATGATCATCCACAGGAAACCGAGCGGATAACGTGAAGCACTTCTTCCTGTACCAACGGTTACTTTAAAGATTGTGTGGAACCATCCACCGTCCTGTGTAAGTCCCGGCCAAGGTGTCGCACTGCAGAGAGATCCGGCACCACGGGTAATCATACAGGTACAAAGTGTTGCCAAAAATGGCGGCAGGTTCATAACACCGATCAGTACACCGTTCAGTGCACCGACTGCGATACCAAGAACAATACAGATCAGCATTGCCAGAGCTACCGGGCAATTGTTGTTTCTGATCAGTGTTCCGCCGATCAGTGCGTATGCTACCATACCAGTTCCGATTGACAGGTCAACACCACCAGTGATAAGCGGGAATGTAACTCCGATCGCCATAAGAAGATCGTAATATGAGAAATCCAGCATACTCAGGATCGTGGTGTACTGTCTGAATTCTTTACTCAAGCCTGAGAATATTGCACACAGGACAATGATAACGAGCAAAACAATAAATCTCTGATCACTTAAAATACTTTTTTTCTTCTTAGTCATGACTTTCCTCCTTAATCGATATTCCGTGTGGCCTTGTCCATGATGTTTTCCTGGGTTGCCTCGGAGATATCAATACATCCGGTAACTTTACCCTCACACATGATGATGATACGGTCACTCATTCGGAGAACTTCCGTCATCTCAGAAGAAATCATGATAATGGATTTTCCTTCTGCTGCCAGTCTGTTCATTAATTTGTAGATTTCGTTCTTGGCACCAACATCGATACCTCTTGTCGGCTCATCGAAAATAAGGATATCACTGTCTCGTGTCAGCCATTTAGCAATAACAACCTTCTGCTGGTTACCACCGGAAAGGTTTACTACCAGCTGATCTGTTGTAGGTGTCTTTGTTGCAAGCTCTTTTACATATTTCTCAGTAACTTCTTTTTCTTTTGCTTTATTAATGAAGAGACCGTTTGTAAAGTTCTCCATTGTAGCAAGTGTTGTATTCTCTGTTACAGATTTCTGTACAACAACACCGTATCTTCTTCTGTCCTCTGACAGATAACCGATACCACATTTAACAGCATCCTGCGGGCTGTTGATAGTCACCTCATGAAGCTGACCGTCTTTACCCATAACGGAGATTTTACCACTCTGCTTCGGATCTGCTCCGAACAGTGCTCTGGCTGTCTCGGTACGTCCTGCACCCATCAGTCCTGAGAAGCCAAGGATCTCGCCTTTTCTCAGCTCAAAGCTTACATCCTGGACCATCTTACCTGCGTTCAGATGCTCAACCTTAAGAACTACCGGTGCATCTGCCGGAACCGCACTCTCCTGCTTCGGATCCTCATAAATAACACGACCAACCATCATGTTGATGATATCTTCTTTTGTACTGTCTTTTGTGATGAGGGTTCCTACGTAACCACCATCTCGCATGACTGTTACACGGTCTGTGATGGTTTTGATCTCATCCATACGGTGTGAGATATACACGATACCAAGATTTTTCTTACGAAGGTCACGGATGATCTCGAACAGATCCGCGATCTCTTTCTCGGTAAGTGCTGCGGAAGGCTCATCGAAGATGATGACCTCAGCTTTATGAGAGATTGCTTTTGCGATCTCACACATCTGCTGTTTTCCGACTGTCAGGTTTTTCATCTTTTCCTTCGGATTGATCTCAATGTTCAGATCCTGGAAAAGCTTCTTTGAATCCTCGATCATCTTTTTGTCATCAATGCGGAAACCTTTTTTCGGCTCACGTCCGATAAAGATGTTCTGAGCAACGGTAAGATCACCTACCATGTTCAGCTCCTGATGTACGATTACAACGCCGGCATCCTGTGCCTCACGTGTATTGTGGAATTCTGTTTCCTGTCCTTTGTAAACGATGGAACCTGAATCCTTCTGATAAATACCGGTAAGAACCTTCATCAGTGTTGATTTACCGGCACCGTTTTCTCCCATAAGTGCATGTACTTCGCCGCGTTTTACTTCGAAATTAACGTGATCCAGAGCATGAACTCCAGGAAAGGACTTATCAATGTCCTTCATAGTTAAAATAACTTCACCCATTGTCGCATCCTCCCTCTAAGATCAGTTCTTTCTGCGTCTTGCAGAAACGTCGATATAAACTGCAACGATAACGATGATACCTGTGATGATCATCTGCTGTCCTTTACCAAGACCAAATGCCATGATGCCCTGCTGAAGAAGAGAGATGATGAATACGCCGATTACAGTACCGCCGATGGAAGCAAGTCCACCAACCATGGATGTACCACCCATAACGCAACCTGCAATAGCCTCGTTGTTGTACTGATCGCCATAGCCAGGCTGAACAGTTGTGTATGTAGCTACAAAGAAGAGTGCTCCAATACCTACCAGGAATCCGCAGATCACATAAGCAAGCATTTCCCATTTCTTTGTGTTAACACCGGAAAGGCGGACAGCCTCTTTGTTGGAACCAAGGCAGAGGATGTAACGTCCCGGTTTTGTGTTGTAAAGAACGATACCGCAGATAACTGCCATTACCAGGAAAATAATAATTCCTACAGGGAAGCCGTTTACGGAAACGATATTACGGAACCAGCCGTTTGCATCGCCAGCTGCCGGCCAGCTTACAGACTGTGTTTTTGTGAATACAGAAGCAATACCTTTTGCAATGTTCATGGATGCCATGGAAATAATGAATGGTGGCACTGACATGTAAGAAACCATCCAGCCATTGAAAATACCAAAGCAGAGACCGATCAGAATGCAAAGGATCATGGCAACTGCACAGGGAACCTTGTAAGATGTCATGCAGTAACCGGATACCAGTGCACAGCAGAACATTACAGGTCCGATGGAGAAATCAATTCCTCCTGTAGCGATTACGAATGTAACGCCAAGTGACAAGAAGCCCAGGAAATACACATAGTTCAAAGTAGATCTGATACTATCAACAGCCGGAAACTTGTTTCCAAGAACTACTTTAAAAACCAGGAACATAAGAATCAGAACACAGACAAGAAGTATTCTGTTCAATCCGAGCTTCTTAACGATTGGATTTTGTTTTAAGTTTTCCAATTTTTACCCTCCTCACGTTTTGCACGTATCTTGTGTTTTCTTGGTTATTATAATACCGTCAAAAATCAATAATTGTAATAGAATATCTTGCAAAAAAAGGTTAAATATTTACTGTATGGTAAATATTTAACCCTTTTCTTTGTACATTTATGACTATTTACGGTGTAAGATCACCATATGTTTTTAACGTATTAAACGGAAAAAGCAGTTTTTCGATCTCACTGGTATACATATTGTCAGGAGTCACAAGCTGGCACCCGGAATTAATATTCTTCTTATAGTCTTCTCCACGCAGCATCTTAACAGTTTCCCGAACACCCACATACCCCATTTTAAATGCCTTCTGTACAACGATTCCCTGGAAGATTCCGTGTTCCATCAGCTGGACGGCCTCCTGTGAGCTGTCTACTCCCACCACCCTGATCCGATTCTCTGCTTTTGCTGCCTTTACTGCTCTTGCAGCACCTACAGAGGAATATTCATTCATTCCCGCGATCATCTTGAGATCCGGATATTTTTTCATCAGCTCTTTTGTAAGCTCATAGGACTTGTCATACTGAGAATCACAGTATACCACATCTACGATATTATCCTTCAGACTGCCAAGTCCTGTCCGGAAACCTTTTTCTCTTTCAACTGCCGTAGATACACCCTTTACATGTGAAACGATCGCAATCTGATCATCCGTTCCCACAAGCTCCTTCGCAAACCTGCCAAGGATCTGTCCCGCTTCCAGATTATCGGTCGCAACGGTAAGATCCTGGACCTCTTCCTGTGTGTAGGAATCAATAAATGCGATATGTATTCCCTGTTCCTTTGCCTTCTTCAAAAGCTGGTCGGATTCAGTGAAGCTGGACGGCGAGATCAGGATCGCGTCCGGTTTTTCTTCTGTTGCCCTTTCGATCAGCTTGTTCTGCCCATCCACATCATTCTCTTCCTCAGGTGCCCATACGCGGATATCTGCATTATATTCCTTTGCAGCCATCTCCGCCCCCTGGATCAGTGATGTCCAGAAATCGTTGGTACCGTCCACAACCTTCGGAATATAGATCAGCGATAATTTTCTCTCTTCTTCTGCCTGTTTATAATAGACTATTCCGGCTACAAGCCCCGCCACAAGGCAGATGACCACTCCTAAAGTCAGGAGTTTTCTATGTTTTTTCATATTGATTCCTCCTGTATTCCCGGAATGGTAATCGTGGCAGTGGTTCCGACACCTTTTTCACTTTCATAGGTGATCCCGTAATTTTCTCCATAATAAAGCTTCAGACGTTTCTGTACATTGTAAACACCCACACCATTGGAATGATAATTCACCTTATGCTTATCATAAATATGTGACAATGTTTCCTCATCCATACCTACACCATTGTCGATCACCTGAAGAACTGCATTTCCGTCCTTCATAAAGCCTTTTACCTGCAAAAGTCCCTTACTCTCTTTATATTTCAGTCCATGATAGATGGCATTTTCAATGATCGGCTGGAGAACCAGCTTGATCAGAGGGATATTTAATATAGAAGGTTCTACATCGATCTCGAATTCCAGCTTGTCCTTGTAACGCATCTTCTGGATCGTAAGATAACCCTTGGCATACTCCACTTCCCTTGCAAGAGGAACCACTTCATCTTCATTACTGATGCTCTGACGAAGAAGACGCGCCAGGGATGCTGTCATCAGAACAACCTCTTCGTACTTTCTGCCCTCTGCCATCCAGATGATCGAATCCAGGGTATTGTAGAGAAAATGAGGATTGATCTGGGACTGAAGGGCCTTAAGCTCACTTTTTCTCTTTGCTTCCTGTTCCTTCACGTTCTGCTCCATAAGATCCTGTATCCTATGTGTCATCACATTGAAAGATTTCGTCAGGCTTCCGATCTCATTCTCTGAATCGATCTCCACATCTGCTCCGTCAAAATGCCCTTCCTGTACTCTGGACATGGAATCTCTGAGACGCTGAAGAGGATATGTAAGACTCTTTGCCAGAAATCTGGAAAAAAGCAGTGCCACGATCATCAGAAGTGCGGAAATAAGCACATAAATACTCTGTGCCTGATTGCTTTTGCGCAGAAGCTCGCTGACGCTCATACAGCCCACAACGGTCCATCCGGTTTTATTTGATCTGGAAATGGAATACAGCTTTCCTCTGTTTCCCTTTTCGGTACGCACCGTATCTTCTTTTGATTTCACGATCAGGTCGATGTTCTCAGTCTGCAATTCATTGTAAAGCTGCTGCTGTTGGGGATGGTATACAATATTTCCGCTTTCATCCAGAATGAATGCGTATCCCTTTTTCCCGATCGTATTCTGATCACAAAGTTCACTGATGGCACTGTAATTCAGATCAATAAAAAAGACTCCCTCTTTCTCACCACTGTTGGAAAAATTACGGATTCCCCTGCTTAAAGTGATCACCCACGGACGCTCTCCGCTGATGATGTGCTGTACATGAGAAGATGTAAGAAGCGGGCCTTCCGGCTTCTGTAAAGCTTCCAGATACCACTCCTGGGTGGAAAGCTTCAGATCCGGATTCACAGACTGTTTGCCGTCGTTGATCAGCTTCCGTCCATTACTTCCAATGATCCCAAGATTTCGGATATCACTTCGTCCATCCAGAATAGTCTTGAACTGATTGATCAGACGCTCTCTTGTTCCATTGTCCACATTTTCGCCAAAAAGATATTGCTGTACATCCTCGTTACTGGAGATCATATAGGCTATATTTTCCATGTAATCAATATAGGAATCAATATTCTGATTCATCTGCTGCACGATATTCTGGGTGTAGACAGCAGAATTTTCAAAAATAGAATTGCGGGTATATCTCATGGAAACACCTGTTATGACCAGCACCGCACTTAAAAGCAGCACCGTCACTACCGCAAAGATCGCACTCTGGATACTCTTAAATTTTCCTATGATCTTTGCCGCAAACCGGATATCTCTCATTTACGTTTCTCCCTTGCATATTCTGTTGGTGTGCAGCCGGTCATTTTTTTGAAGGAGATCCCAAAATAATGGGGATCTGCAAATCCGACTTTCTCGGCAATTTCATAATTCTTCATAGTTGTATTCTCCAGAAGCTCCTTCGCCTTCTCCATACGGGTACGGATCAGAACCTCTGTAAAAGTCTCTCCCGTAAGATCCTTAAAGATCGTACTGAAATAGCTTGTACTGATATTCAGATAGGAACAAATACTGTTCAGGCTTAAATCCGGATCCATATAATTCTTCTGGATATAATCCAAGGCAAGTCTGGCCTGACGCTGTCCGCTGGAGCTGTTTGCATCGGAAAGTGTCTGGAAAATCTCTCCGATATGATTCCTGACCAGTTCAACAGCACTGTCAAAAGAATTCTGCTCCGTAACCTGCTGCAGAAGTGCTTCTCTTTTGGAAAAAAGCCTGTTGTCCGGAACCATATCCTCACAGGTCTCATCTGCTGCACGGATGATCTGCTGAAGATACACGCAGGCACGACTCTTATCCACCCGCGCTTCCTTGATCTCAGAAGAGATCTGTTCCAGAATATGCTCAGCATCTTCCTTTTTACCCGCTTTCAGAGCAGCTGCCAGCTTCTCTACATAAACTTTAATGGAAAGATTTTTTTCCTCCGGCTGTTCTTCCATATCAATAAGAAGGCTTCCTCCAAGAAGATAACGATATTCAATAGCTTTCTCTGCAAGTTCATGGGATGCACGAAGCTCCTGCTGAGTTCTGGCCCAGCTTCCCACACCGATAGAAATATCCAGCGACATCAGTTCCTTCAGCTTATCCTGGATCGTCCTGCAGATCTCCATGATCTTGTGTTCAAACTCTCTGGTACGGTTTCCCATGAAAAGAGCACCGACCTTGTTGTTTCCGGCCTGATATGCCACTCCTGCTTTTTCTTTGCTGATGATCTCATCACTGATATTAAAAAGGACAAAAGACATCAGTGCACTCTCCTGGCGTTTCTCCGCAGTAAGCTGACTGCCATCCGAATACAGATCCAGATCAAAAACAGCCACACGATAGCATGCTGCCTCAAGATCGATTCCCAGTGCTGCAAGCTCTTCCAGACTTTCCTGCCGTGTCTTGATATTATCCACAAAGCCCTGCAGCGCTCTGGAACGGATCACAATGGCGTTTTTCTGATAATTCTCGGAAGTCTGTGTCAGACGTTCCAGCTTCTCTTTTTCTTTTCTTTGCTGGTCCACCTTCTCTTTCATTTTTCCGATAACATTTCTGAGTTCCATGGCTGTCACCGGCTTCAGCATATATTCACTGACACCATACTGGATCGCCTTCTTGGCATACTCGAATTCTCCGAATCCGCTGAAGATCACGATCACGATGTCCGGATAATTATCATGGAGAAAACGGCTCAGTTCCATACCATCCATATATGGCATAAGGATATCTGTAAGCACGATATCCACCGGATGGTTCTGCACAAATTCCGCTGCTGCTTTCCCGTTATCACAGTCTCCTACCAGCTCACAGTCCATTGCTTTCCAGTCAATATTCTCCCGGATCGCATCTCGAACAAGTATCTCATCATCTACCAGTAAAATACGATACATAATTTCTGTTGTCCCCCTCTGATCAATTTCTGTTGTTTTTATTGCACATCCCCCTGACAGATCCTTCCCCCCGTCTCTGTCATTTTCATTGGTAAGATTACTGTCCTTTCTGTGAACAATAACTGTTAATTCTTTTTATATGTTAACATGTTTGGTTAAAATTTACAACGGAGTTTCTTAGTCCAAATTAAATACAAAGAAATCCCGCATCCAACATATGGAACACGGGATTTTCCTGCATATTTTTATTATTTTACGATAACGCCATCCTCGTCCCAGAGGTCATGCCAGTCCCTGGCACCATGCCACAGAAATACCTGTCCTTTTACAAGACGGTTGCCTTTTTCCAGAGTTGCGATGGTTGCCATTTCTTTCTCTGTAAGGGGATCCTCTGTGACACATTTCAGGTTGCTTGCATAGTTGTGCACAGAGAACGGAATGGAGATCTCTCCTCTCTGATGTGCCCACTTCAGAGCGATCAGAGCCGGATGAACACCATGCGCCTTTGCGATCGCCTGCATCTCCGGAACCTCCAGATCCGCAACATCCTCCGGGCAGATATCTCTCTCCGGTCTGCGTGGAGAACCGATCGGCATATAGCCTACCGGCTGGATGTTATGCTCTACCAGATAATCATAAAGCTCCTGCTGCTGGAAGCATACATGAAGCTCAAGCTCACAGGTTGCAGGTTTGATCTTCATAAGCGGAAGAACTGCCTCAAGCTTCGGAATGGTCATATTGGAAATACCAATGTAACGGATCTTTCCTTTTTCTACCAACGCCTCACACTGGCGGTATGTATCCATAAACTCCTCCACACTGAAGGGTTTGGAATCCGGATTTCTGGAATCCACATCACATCCCGGTGCATGATAGTTCGGGAATGGCCAGTGGATAAAATACATATCCACATAATCGCACTGAAGATCCTTAATGCTCTTGTCACAGGCTTCCTCTACTCTTCTGTGCATGTCATTCCATACCTTTGTCATGATAAAAAGATCCTTACGCTCTACAACACCTTCGTCAAAAGCGTCCTTAAATACCTGGCCGATCTCATGCTCGTTTCCGTAGCATGCGGCACAGTCAAACATGCGGTAGCCACTGCGGATCGCGCCTGCAACAGCTGCAGATACATCCTCTGCGGATACACGGTCGGAACCGAATGTTCCCATTCCGACACACGGAACCTGCTCGCCGGAAGGAAGTGTCACTTTCGGCACAATTGCCGGATTGATAACTTCTGCCATCTTTACATCTCCTTTTTTATAAAAATTTTCTTATTATAAGCTTATCTTATAAACGCCTGATCTCGATCTTCGGAAGAAGAGCCTCCATATCCTCCATCACAAAGAATCCCGTTTCCTCGCGCATGGCTGCCGCCGCTGAAATTGCACTGGCTCTTTGCAGAGTCTCTTCCAGGGAAAGTCCCTCACTTAATCCAAGGGCAAAGCCTGCGATCATGGAATCTCCGCAGCCTACGGTATTTACCGCATCGATCTTCGGAACCACCGCACGGAAAATCCCTTCCTCTCCGACTACCAGGGAACCATCTGCTCCAAGCGAGACTGCCACGATCTCCACACCACCGGCATGGATGGCTTTCGCTGCTTCAATGATATCGTTGATATCGTCACAATGCTTGCCTGTCAGCATACGGATCTCATCAATGTTAGGCTTGATCAGTGTCGGTGCTGCCTTGATCCCCTCTTCCAGAAGCTTGCCGCTGGTATCCAGGATCACCGGTTTTCCGGCGTCTTTCACAATCTTCACAAGGCGCTGGTAGGCACTTCCGTCAAGTCCCTTCGGCACGCTGCCGGACATTGCCACAACAGAAGCGTCTTTTACAAGCTGGCGGAATTTTTTCTCAAAGCCCTCAAAATCTGCCTCTGTCAGTGTAAATCCCGGCTCCAGGAATTCGGTCTGTACATGATTCACCTCATCCCAGATGTTGATACAGGAGCGGCTCTCCGCCTCTACATGGTAAAAAGCACTCTTAATGCCAAAGGGTTTCAGGGCAGCTTCTATATAATTACCTGCGTGGCCGCCTACAAAGCCAGTGGCAACCACTTCGGCACCGTAAATGGACGCCGGCTTGGAAACATTCAGTCCCTTTCCGCCGGGAACGTAGGTACATTCACGCACACGGTTCACTTCGCCCACTTTAAAATCATCCACTACATAACGCTTGTCAATGGCAGCGTTTAAGGTTACTGTCAGGATCATATCAGTCTTCCTCATTGGAAAGAAGGATCTTTCCTTTTACAAGGCCCGGTGTCTTGAACAGCTGGAAGGCCTCCTGTGCCTGGCTCATCGGGATTTTCTTATAGATGAAGCCCGGGTCAAACTTCAGCTGGCCAGTTGCAAAATAATGCGCCGTCAGCTCCCACTCACGTCCCGGATACGGGGCACTGTAGGACATCCAGGAACCGGTAAGCTTGAACTCCTTACGGTTCATGTTCTCCCACTCCTTCGGTGTAAAGGTAAGGTTTTCATGAGGAGTACCAATGAAGCATACATGTGCCTTGTTTGCTGCAAGCTCAAATGCCATATGCATGGTGGGAACCTGTCCGGCTGTCTCAAATACGAAGCCGTAGCCCTTTCCACCTGTAATAGCCATGGCTTTTTCCATATATCCCTCTTCCTTTGTGTTGATCACTTCATCTGCGCCGAGACGCTTTGCAAGAGCAAGTCTCTCATCGCTGATATCAAAGACCACTACCTTCTTGGAGCCGAAGATCTTTGTCCACTGCATGGTGAACATACCAACCGTACCGCCGCCAAGGATCGCCACATACTCACCGCCGTGGTAATCGTTATGGAATACACCGTGGATAGCTACGGTTGCAGGCTCAAACATGGCTCCCTGCTCATATGGAACATTGTCTGCGAATGGTACTGCATTCTGCTCAGGAACCACTACATAATCTGCGTTTGCTCCCTGCTCTCTGGAACCGATGAAGCTGTAATGCTTGCAGAGAGAGAAATTACCCTTCTGGCAGTCGTCACATTTCATACAGGGAAGAAGCGGTGCACCGGATACACGGTCGCCGACCTTCACCTTGGTAACGCCTTCTCCCACTTCCACCACATCGCCGGAAAATTCATGTCCAAGCACGATGGGATAAAAATGTACGCCGTGATTTAATACACGCGGGATATCAGATCCGCAGATCCCGGAATATCTTACCTTGATCTTCACATGGCCCGGTGTTACCTGAGGTTCTTCCACTTCCTGATACTGAACATCCTCATTTGCTACTACTACTGCTGCTTTCATGATCACTTTTCCTCCTCATTTCTCATCATAGGTTCAAGAGATTTATAGAGATTTAAATAGGTTTTATAGGTTTTCTCATAAACGTCCCGGTTTTCCGGGTTCGGTTCATGTCTTCTTGTTTCCTTTACCGTAAGACGGATGGCCTCATCATAATCCTGATACATTCCAACACCAACACCTGCCAGAATCGCTGCACCAAGTGTTGTTGCCGTATCAGAGGACGGCACTACGATGGGTTTTCCTGTGATATCGGATTTGATCTGTGTCCAGAGAAGAGAATTTGCAGAGCCTCCCATTGCACGGAGAACTTCCACATCTGCTCCCGCTTCCTTTGCCACCTCAAGGTTGTGTTTCAGAGAAAGTGCTACGCCTTCCATACAGGCACGTACCATATGTCCCTTGGTCTTGGCAAAATCCAGTCCGTAGAATACGCCCTTCGCATTAGGATTCCAGATCGGGGAACGCTCACCGGACATATATGGAAGAAATACCACTCCGTCACTGCCTGGTGCGACCCTTTCCGCGATCTCATTGAGCTGGTTCAGAGAAGAGCCTTTTTCCCCTGCTACAGAGCGCTCATAATCTGCAAACTCACGTTCAAACCAGCGCATGACACCACCACCTCCGGTGGTTCCTCCCTGAAGGAGCCACTGTCCCGGAACCACGTGATAGCCAAGGATCAGTCTGGGATCTGCCTTGTACTCATCCATGCAGATGCTCATTCCGCCGGCCTGTCCTCCCTGCTCCTGTGTCTCACCCGGATGGATCACTCCGGCCCCCAGTGTTCCGCATGCCGCATCCAGACCACCGGCAACAACCGGTGTTCCCACAGCAAGGCCGGATTCCTCCGCCGCCTTCTCTGTAACTGTTCCCACAACATGATCACAGGCACAGATCTCAGGAAGAAATTCCATGGGAATCCCAAGCTTTCTGCACATATCCTCATCCCAGGCTGCCTTTCTCATGTCAAAGCAATGCAGGCCATAGCCCTGGGAAACATCCTGGCTCATCACACCCGTCAGCTTATATGCAATGTAGCTGTTAGACTGCAGGATCTTGTGGATCCTTTGGTACACCTCCGGGAGATTTTCTTTATACCAGAGGATCTTTGCAGTTGTATAGGACGGCTGAAGGGAATTACCGGATACTTCAAAAATCTGCTCTGCCCCGATCTCTTCATTCAATCTGTCACAGATAGACTGTGCTCTGGTATCCATCCAGATCGGAGTGTTTGTCAATACATTTCCGTCCTTATCCATGGCAATGGCTGACCAGCTCTGGCCGTCAATACCGATGCCTGCGATCTCCTCAGGTGCTATCCCCGCTTTTTGGATGGCCTTCTTTAACGCCTGACAGACAGCACTCCACCATTCTTCCGGATCCTGTTCTGCCCAGCCCTCCTTCGGATAGTAAACCGGATAATCACCGTTGGCCGCAGCCACAACCGTTCCCGATTTTTCAAAAACCGCAACCTTACAGGCACTGGTGCCGATATCAATACCTAATAAATATGGTTTCATTATAGCTTCTCCTTCTCGTCCAGCACACGGACGGATTTTCCCATGATGATCTCTGCGCCAAGCTTCTCCGTGATCGGTTCTGTTTCTTCACTTGCAGCCCCTTCCAGCCGTTTCAGCATGATTCCCGCCACTTCTCCGGCAATCCCCTGTGTAGGTTGTGCCACAATGGTAAGCTTGGGATTGCATGCTCTGGCAAACTGCAGATTGTCAAAACCGATCATAGACAGCTGTTCCGGGATCTTAAGGCCCAGCTCATTCATCCCGATCACCGCCCCCATGGTCATCTCATAGTTGGTAACAAACACAGCCGTCATATCCGGATTGTCCACAACAAGCTTCTCAATTCCCTGCACACCGCCCTGAATGGTATAATCGCCGTGATAGATCAGGGATTCCCGTACCGGTATATTTTCTTTTTCGTATGCATTGCGGTACCCCTGGAGACGTTCCTGAGCTGTGGAAATTTCCTCCGGTCCGCCAATGATCCCGATCTTACGGTGTCCTGCCTGAAAAAAAACTCTCATTGCGTCCTCAGCCGCCTTCTCGTTGTCTACAAGAACACTGTCACAGGAAAGCTCCCTGATCCTGCGGTCAATGAGTACGATGGGCTTTCCGGTTTTCTGGAATTTTTTCAGATGATTGCCTTCCGCATCCACCGGCATGCTGATGATCCCGTCCACACGCTTCCGGCTTAAAAACTCCACTGCATCCCGCTCCAGTCTCTTATCGGTACGGCAGTCACAGACAATAGTCGCATATCCGTGACTCCTTAAGACATCCTCCATTCCTGTGATGATCTCCGCGCAAAAGGTATTGTTAAGCTCCGGGATCACCACGCCGATGGTCTTGGTAGCATTGGTCTTAAGCCCTCTGGCCACCTCATTGACCTCATAATGCAGCTCCTGAATGGCCTCCTCGATCTTTATTCTGTTTTTTTCTCTTACGTTTCCGCCGTTAAAATAAGAAGAAATCGTTGCGAGCCCAAGTCCGGTCCGCCTGGCAATATCTTTCATGGTTGCTGCCATACAGATCACTCCGTTTCTGTTTTTTTACAGAAGATCATTCTGCCTTTCCATCACAGCCGCAAACCTTCATACGCGCCTCAACCAGCTCCTTCACTGCCTGGATTGCTTTCTTTCCGTAGGCTTTCGGATCGATGGTGTTCTCATTCTCTGCAAAGGTCTCCTTCACTGCCCTGGAATATGCAGCACGAAGCTCTGTTGCAAAGTTAACCTTGCAGATACCACGTTTTACACAGTCGCTGACATCCTCATCACTGAGTCCGGATGCCCCGTGAAGAACAAGGGGGATATCTACGACTTCGCGGATCTCGCTCAAGCGTTCCTTGTCAAGAACCGGTGTTCCCACATAGAAACCATGTGCGGTTCCGATGGCAACTGCCAGGGAAGTAACACCTGTACGCTCCACGAATTCCTTCGCCTCCTGCGGGTCGGTGTTAGTGTCTGCCTCAGCCTCAAGATCATCCTCTTTACCACCGACCTTACCGAGCTCAGCCTCACATGGGATATCCAGGGCTGCTGCCACATCCGCAACTCTCCTGGTCTCTCTGATATTATCCTCAAAATCCAGCTTGGAACCATCGATCATCACAGAGGTATAGCCTGCATGCATTGCCTGCATCGCAAGCTCAAAGCTGCTGCCGTGGTCAAGATGAAGGCATACCGGAACGGAAGCCTTGGCTGCCTCTGCTGCTACGATCGCAGCGTAAGTCTCAACCGTACCATATTTAACAGTAGAAGGTGTTGTCTGGATCATAACCGGTGCTTTCAGCTCCTCAGCTGCCTGGATGATCGCCTTCACCATCTCCATATTCTCTGCGTTGAATGCTCCTACTGCATATCCGCCCTTCTGTGCCTTTAACAGCATTTCCTTCGATGTAACCAGTGGCATAATCTTCTCCTCCTTGGAATCATAATCATTGTGTTTGTTTTGTATTATTTTCTCATTTGGTTCAGAAACCGAAACGTTTCCGTTTGAGTTCATCATAGCGCTCCATACGTTTTCTGTCAACCATAAAATTTTCATCATTTACAGGAAAATATTCCCTTGAAAAGGAGACCAAATACCGTTAGATTAATTAATAAGAGTTCTAAAGCCTGTGGCCGGGCAGGTCTGTCTGATACTACCGGCGTCATAACAGTTTCGGAAATCCATGTATCCTGTTCTGATCATCTGAGCCTGATGCTATAATTTCCGAAATGCTGTAAGTACACAATGATCTTAGGAGGATATAAACTATGTTAAAAGGAATTCCAGAAATCTTATCACCAGAATTACTGAAGGTTTTATGTGAGATGGGACACAGTGACCGTCTTGTTATCGCTGACGGAAACTTCCCTGTAGAATCCATGGGAAAAAATGCCATCACCATCCGTTGTGACGGACATGGCGTTCCGGAAATCCTGGATGCCATCCTGAAGCTCTTCCCGCTGGATACTTATGTAGAGCATCCGGTAAACCTGATGGAAGTAATGCCTGGCGATAATGTGGAGACACCGATCTGGGATACATATAAAGAAATCGTTTCCAAGCATGACGAGCGTGGCGAAAAAGCCGTAGGAAACATCGAGCGTTTCGCATTCTATGACGAAGCAAAAACTGCATACTGCATCATCTCCACAAGTGAGAAAGCACTTTATGCCAACATCATGCTCCAGAAAGGCGTTGTGATCAACAACGACTGATCTTTTTTTGAACTGCCTGATATAATCATATATATACACATATTCAACCAAAACATAAAACGCCCGGATCTGGATTGAAACATTCCAAATCCGGGCGTTTTATATTTTAACACTTTTATCTCTTTGCTGCTTTTGCGGCGTATCCTCCGCAGAGTACTTTTCCACCCGAGGTTTTTATCCCTGCACGCACCGCATAGTAATACGTTGTTCCCTTCTTTGCGGTCTTATCCTCAAAGGAGGAGCGGCTGCCTCCGGAAACTGTACTGATCTTTTTCCATGACCCCTTTCCGGTCTTACGGTAGATCTGATAGCAATCTGCTTTCTTCTGCGCTTTCCAGCAGATCTTCAGCCCCCTGGAGGTCTTCCTAACACTGGATATCTTCTGAAGTTCCGGATAGGACAGGATATAGCTGCTTGCCTGATATCCTCCTAAAACTTTTTTCCCGTCTACATTCTTATATGGCCTCACAGCATAAGCGTAGGAGGTGATTCCCTCAATCTTCGTGTCCTGCCAAGACAATACTTTGTTGTTAACGGTTCCAATCCGAACCCAGCTTTTCCCCTGGAGCTTCCGGTAGATATAATATCCACTGGCTCCGGAAACCTTCTTCCAGGATACCCTGTTACATGGTCCGCTGACAGCTTCAGCCACTGCACGGGCCTTCCCCAGCTCCGCTTTTGCTGAGAACGGCGAAGATACGGCTCCATAAACAGTCTTCTTTCCGGAACGTACATAAGAAGCCCGGATCCGATACGTATAAGTGCTTCCTGTTTTCACTGCAGTATCCTGCCAGGTCACTACATCTGCTGCCACGGTTGCCATTTTTTTTGAATTTCCGCTTTCATCCCAGCGATAGATAGCATAACGATTGCAGCCGGGAACTGCTTTCCAGGAGATCCGTATCCTGTTAAATGCCTTGGAAACCAGTTTTACACCTGTGGTCTGACGAAGCTTCACCGTAACCTTACAGGTAGCCCGGATTCCCCTGGCATTTTTTCCGTAGCAGGTTATGGTTGCTGTTCCCGGATTTTTTGCAGTAACAACGCCGCTTCCATTTACAGCAGCCACACTGGTATCTGAGCTTTCCCAGACAATGCCGGAAGCATCCATCTCGGATCTGGTAGCCGAAGCATTTAGTGTTTTCTGATCTCCGGAATACAGACTTATCTCAGAGGAAGAAAGCTGCATCCTGGCCGCACTGCTCAGAGTCCTGGTATGCGCCTTGATCCTCGGAGTTACCGATGGATTAAATTCAACTGCATCCATCCAGGTATCCTCCGCGTTATATCGCAGAAAGCTCTGATCGGATACGATAGACGGAGAAAAGCTGCACCAGCCATAACTGACCTCTGCCTCCACACAGTATTTTATATATGTGCTTCCTGCATTTGTCACCACAATAGAATACAGACTGTTCTGGCTGAGCAGAACCTCCGGGATTTGAAAAGTCATAACCCCAGCCATCGGCTGACTGCAGGAAACCGGTGTGGAATATGCCGGTGTTCCACTGGTAGGATCACTGGCATCCTTCAGATTTGTGTATACCTGCACAGTATAGGAATTATTGGCAGACATGGAGCTAAGAGTCACCTCACCAAGCGATTCCGCTTTTCCGTTTCCTGCACTGGCACGAAAAACCGTGGACAACTGTTCTCCTGCATACATGCGGATAGAACCAAGGCCCGACGTTCCGTCATAAAAATAATTGTTTCTATATTTCGGTGTATTGACAGCCGTAGCCGCAACCAGCTCACTGACAGACTTATCCTCATAGGACATATAAAAATATCCGGATTTTCCCCAGCCTGTACCCCAGCTGTTCTTGACGATCCAGGCTCCATCTCCCTTTACCTGGGAAGATGCCCGGAAATTCTTCGCAGAATAATTGTCATCCCAACCCACCACTGTAACTACATGATTCACGTTCTTGGTGCTGGTAGGATAGGAATAGGCCGCTGTACTTGCATTGTAATAGGCATTCTGTGCATTATACATCACAGTGACCGAATTATTTGCAACCAGAAGCTTCTTCATGGCATTTACGGAATAATCGGAAAAATAGGCATTTTTCAGATAAGCAGCTGCATTGTACGCCTTGGATGCCGCCGGAGTCACACCGGTTTTCTGTGTATGCGTGGAATCTGTTGCCAGCGGCACATCCCCTTCTGTTGTCATTCCGGACCAGGTGCTCAGAAACATGGAAGCCAGAAGATCATTTCCGCCCTCATGATAATCTGCGTTTCCTTTATCATCTGTCCCCATATGCTTATTGACATCCCCGTAGGTATTTCCAAGCGGGTCATTCTTTCTGTTTGCAAAAAAATACGCCAGATGCTCTTCCGACAGATCATAAGTTCCAAGGTCCTGGGTCAGAAACGAAGTTTCCAGAAGAGAGGCCATTCCAAATGCCCAGCACATACCGTAGGGCTCCTGATTCTTTACGGAAGTAACATATCCCTGATCCGCTGCATTATAATAGGACGGATAGGCCGCAGCTCTTCCCATCGGTACCTCATCCACATCATTTCCGATCTCCACGGCGGTGGAATAAGAGGTCAGATTATCAAAGGGTGCCAGCTGTTCCTGCTCCTCTTCCTCCGTAAGCGGACGGCCCTTGATATATTCGATGCCGGACTCACCACTGTCTGAGGCATCCCCGAAGCTCTCCTCACCGTCGCCAAAGGTATCCTCCTGGGAATCAGAGGACGATCCTTCTGATGTTTCGGGAGTCTCTGTATCCTCCTCGGAGCTCTGCAAGGCTATATCCTCGGTATCCCCGTCGGCTGCCTCTGCAATATCCTCGGTCTGTTCATCCGGGATACCGGTGTTCTCTGTGGTATTCCCTTCTGCGGTCTCCGTCGTATCCTCTGCTTCCGCCGGCTGCGTCTGTGTATCTTCTGACCATTCTTCATTGAAGCCTTCCGCAGAATCACTGAAGCCTTCCACATCGGCTGCCATGACCGGAACCTGGCTGCCCGCAACTGCCACACACAGAAGAAGCGGCAGTAATTTCTTCCTGACAAGCTGTAATCTCTTCACAAAATTCTCCACTTTTCTTATATTGATCTGGTTTATCTGTTAACGTTTCTTCAAATGATAACCCAGAATTCCGATTACTGCAAGTACTGTTGCGATCCCGATCCAGATAAACGGACTTTTATACCAGGAATTTTCTTCTTTAAAGGATGTCGCAGCTGTGCCATTGACCGGCTTAGTGACAGCTTCATCCGCAGATTTCCCACCTTCTGTTGTTCCATCCGCTGCAGGCGGTCCCTGGACCTCGCCGCTCTGAGCCTGAGAACTACCTGTGCTGGACGTCCCTGCAGGTGGCCCCTGAACCTCACCTCTCTGAGCCTGAGATTCATCTGTGCTGGCCGTCCCTGCAGACGCTCCCTGTCCTTCGCCATTCTGAGCCTGAGAGTTGCCTGTATTGTCCGTCCCTGCAGACGTTCCCTGTCCTTCGCCATTCTGAGCCTGATAGCTGCCTGTATTGTCCGTTCCTGCTACTTTCCCCTGAGTCTCGCCGGCTGCGGAATTCTGCGTATCGGATGCGTCTCCCTGATTCACTGCAGAAGTCTCTTTCTCCGTGCTCCCTGCGATTCCGGCCTTCGCCAGCTCCGCATCCTTTGAGGGCCGCAGCTCCTCCAGCGGCACATAACCGTATCTGCCATTATACTCTGTATATCCCCAGGTCTCACCATTCTTCTCTGTCTCCCCTTCGATATGCAGGACAGTACCATCCCTTACCGTCTTATCATTGAGCTTTTCACCTTTTCCGTCGGTGGACGGATAGATATCCACACCAACTCCACCGGAATCCACAGTCATATAATAATCTGTGGTATCCGCCGGAGCTTCCACCTTCACCACAACCGACTTGTCCGCATACACCGGAACACTCATACTCAGCACCAGCATTCCTGCCAGAAGCACACCTTTGCACCTTTTCATTGCTCTTTCCTCCCTCAAAAAATCTCACTGCCATTCTATGCATAAAATCCCCTTATATTTCTCTTTTGCCTTGGCTCCGAAATATAAGAGGATCTTATCATTAGTTATATCCAGTATCTTTTTTATGCAAGCTCCCGCTCACACATATCCAGCGCAGAAGCGATCACCGCATCCATGTCATAATATTTATATTCACCAAGACGGCCGCCGAAGATCACCTTCGGTTCCTTCTCTGCAAGCTCCCTATACTGTCCGTAAAGCGCTCCGTTCTTCTCATCATTGACCGGATAATACGGCTCATCTCCAGGCTTCCACTCGGAACTGTATTCCCGGCTGATCACCGTTTTCGGAAGATCATTACCCTCCTCATCCTTTCCGAACTCAAACCATTTATGCTCGATGATACGGGTCCACGGAGTCTCCACATCCGTATAATTCACTGCTGCATTTCCCTGGAAATTAGGTTTATCCAGTGTCTCGTTCTCAAAACGCACGGAACGATACTCCAGAGTTCCCAGCTTATAGTCAAAATACGCGTCGATGGCACCTGTGTAGATCACCTTCTCCGCCATTGCATCGTACTGCTCTTTTTTCTCCAGATAATCCTCATTCAGCCGTACCTCGATACCGTCCAGCAGATTGGCAACCATCTTCGTATAACCACCCACCGGGATTCCCTGGTACAACGCATTGAAATAGTTATTGTCAAAGGTCAGACGCACCGGAAGCCTCTTGATGATAAAAGCAGGAAGCTCCGTACATGGACGTCCCCACTGCTTCTCTGTATAGCCCTTGATCAGCTTCTCATAAATATCCGTACCTACAAGGCTGATAGCCTGTTCCTCCAGATTTGAAGGTTCCATGATCCCTGCAGCCTGCCGCTGCTCCTCGATCTTTGCCGCAGCCTCCTCCGGAGTCACCACGCCCCACATCCTGTTAAAGGTATACATATTAAACGGAAGACTGTACAGCTCCCCGTGATAATTGGCAACCGGACTGTTGGTAAAACGATTGAAGGTGGCAAACCGGGTGATATAATCCCAGACCTTCTTATTATTGGTATGGAAAATATGCGCACCGTATTTATGCACGTTGATCCCTTCCACCTTCTCTGTATATACATTTCCCGCAATATGCGGACGCTTGTCGATCACAAGCACTGACTTCCCGGCACGCTTCGCCTCCTGTGCAAAAACCGCACCGTAAAGACCGGCACCTACGATAAGATAATCGTACATTGATTTCATTCTCCCTGTTCTTTCATTGATGCTGTTATTTTAACACCGGAAAAGGGTAGCTGGCAAGAAGCCTCTGTAAAATCCCGATAAAATATCAGATATCCGCTTCTCAAACACCAAAATGTATGATACCCTGTAACTGGATCAGATAATAAACTACTCTGATCACATAAACAGATCGAAGGTGGTGAAACCTATGGGTACAAAGGATACCATCACCAAAGATTACATGGCTGACAACCGCGTTTTTGCGGATATGTTCAACCATATGCTGTACAAAGGAAAAAACATCATAGACCCTGACACTCTTCATCCACTGGATACCACAGCTCTCGCTGTCCCCTACGGATCCGGCACTTCAGAAGTTCCCGTCCAGAAATTCCGGGACGAATTCAAATCTCTTAATGTTATGCACGATGATTCAAGGATTTATCTTCTCCTGGGGATTGAAAATCAATCGGAAACACACTACGCAATGCCGGTCAAAAACATGGTCTATGATGCATTAGAATACGCAGGGCAGGTAGAAAATTCCGCCAAATCACACAGAGAAGCAAAGCAATGGCCTTATCCGGAGAATATCTCACCGGCTTCTACAAAGATGACCGGCTCATCCCGGTCATAACCACGGTCGTGTACTTCGGTTCCGACACCTGGAACGCTCCCAGGAGCCTCCACGAAATGCTCTCTGTCCAGGACCCCGAAATTCTTTCCATGGTCCCGGATTACCGGATCAATCTCTTCTCACCTGCCGAGATAAAAGATGAAGAACTTGACAAACTCCAGAGCAATCTCAAAGAAGTCATGCTCTTCATCAAATATTCCAAAGATAAACGGAAGCTCCAGGAGCTTACATCACAGAGTCCCGGCTTCCGGTCACTCGAGCTCAAAGCAGCCCGGGTCATCGACTCCATAACCGGTATCAACTTACGTTTCACAGAAACAGAAGGGAGGGTTAATATGTGTCAGGCTGTTCAGGAAATGTGCGATGATGCGCGTGCCGAAGGCCATCAGGAACAAGCTATGCTGACAGCACAGCGTATGCTTCAGGATCCAAGATTCTCCCCTGAAGACATCTCCAAATTTTCAGGCCTTTCTCTTGAGGACGTGCTGAAATTACAGAAGAAATAGTTAATATTGGAAATGCTCAGATCCTTTGTGGGGGATCTGAGCATTTTGCAGTTTTACAATGCCAATATTACTTTATATCACAGAACAGCTCTTCTTTATAAACACCACGCTCCAGCATATCACGAAAACTCTCTTTTACAATTGCAACATCCTCTTTATAGGTCATGCTTCGATTGCATCATAAATTGAATAATCCATGATAATATGCCCCTGTTCGTCAACCAACTTCAACAACTTGATACCATCGCAAAAATGGGAACCGATACCTCCCCCCTGATAAGTAATATTATTTTCATCTAATTTATTTTTACTATGCTCATTCTACTTTCATTGGACATATCTTAATACACTGATAACAGCGTATACACTTGCTCTCATCAATCTGAGGATACTCAAATCCTTCTTCGTCCTCTACCATCGAAATGGCATCTTTCGGGCAAATTGCATGACAGGCTGTGCATCCGCAACATTCTTCTTTTCTTTTATATAGTATCGGAATCTCTTTTTCCAATTTTTACCACCCACCTTTTGATTTTTCGCTTAATCTTTCTCAAAATGTTTTAACCTCGCTCTTCACCTCAATACCTCCAAATCTGAAAGTTTCTCTTGTATATCGTAATTTAGCTTACTTCCACTTCACTATACTGCCTGCCTTTCGGAGTAACCAAAATAATTGAAGGCACTTAGTTCATTCCCCTCTCAATATTTTGAAAATCTTATTCCTTATTTTTTTCTTTATTGAAACTGTTCCATATTTCTTCATCACGAAATCAATTCCTTTCTTTTGGTAATCACTCCAAAATTCTTCTCTTTGTTCAGACTTCTTGGTCGGTGCTTCAAGGTTCGCCTGCCAGCATTGTGTTGTATTACTCAATCTACAATCCAAGTCTCCCTGAATCTTTTCAAACATCTCTTCTCCTCGATTTGTATGAATCAAGAATAACGAATTGCCGTTAGGGTCATAGAAGTCTGGAATCGTCTCCTCAATATGCCAGAAATCGCCAATGGTCATATCTGTTGTTCTTTCTGTGGTAGCATAAGGACATTCATAACAGGACGGCCGCAATGCACACCGATTATAAAACACTTTCACATAATCTTTAATCGACTTCTCTGCTCCATTGACTTTCACATAAGCTGTTGGAGATTTCCAACCGTTGCGCTTATCTTTGAAAGTGAGGTATGTTATTTCTCCGTCCTTCTTCTGAATGGCTTCTGCATATTCTCTCCACAGCTTTGGGCTTGGAGATCCATGACAGATAATATCTACTATGTACACCTGGTCTCGGATTCCTTTTATTTCGCTGAACTTCCGAAATCCATCAGACTGGCATCCCATGCCAACAAAGAGCAACTCTTTTTCTGGGTTCTCCAGCAACCAATTATAGGCTTCCCGGTAAATGTAACCTGGCTTGCTCTGCATATATTTTGACCCTTTTGCTCTTTCACGCTGGTTCTTATTCAGAATCATCTGGAATTCTGCAGTGTGGTTCTCGTAATTATAGATTGCTGCCACCACAGCGTTACCATTTTCCAGAAAGAAGTCAGAAAGTGCAGTAAATGCGCCACCAGAAGAACTGCTCCTCAAGGCAGATTTGTCTTTTAACCTTCCTGCATATACTATTGTATCTATCAAATCCACCATAAGCTGTTCCTCCCCACGTATTATTTGCTCTTCGTTACAATCTTGACCTTCTGCAGAACGATAAGAAATACAAGCGTTACACAATAAACCACAATCGGTGCAACACATCTATAAATTGATTTCACTCCGAATTTTCCTGCCACCATCGACAAGAGCGTAATAAAAATTGGATGCATAATATAAAGCCATGTGGAATACCTTCTTCCAATCAAAGCCAAAATCTCATTATTCCAATTACTTTTAAGTGCATATACAAAGAAACTGATTGCTAAAAATGTCGTGCTAATATAATGATCTCTTGTTGCATTCGCACCAGCTTTCACCAAAATAAATCTTTCTAAAAAACTGCTTATCGCAAACACAATAATCATTATTTGAAGTATTCTTTTATTACATTTCTCAGCATACTTTCTTTCTCTAATAATGTTTCCAATACAAAAATAAGGTATTCCCACACAAAGGAAATTTCTAACCAATATATATGGAAATTCATGATGAAAAATGATCAGTGAATATTTTCCAAATACTAAATCAATGATAAGTAGAAAAGGTACTAAAATATATAGTATTTTTCTCAGTTTCAATTTGTCCAAAAAAAATACAATCAATAAAACATAAAAAACAGCACCCAAATACCACAAATGTACTCCCAACGGTGATTCATTAAATACTACAAATTTAATAATATTTTCAATGTTATAGTGGATTGCAAATAATGAATTATATTCTTACCACAAAACACTTTACATAATATATTCCAAATTAAAAAAATCACATTTGCTTCAATCAGCAGTTTTAAAATTTTTTTAATTTGTTTTACTTCCTTATGGTAAAATATTATATCTAAATAAAAAAATCCTGTTATCATAAAAAAAATAGGAACAGCTATCCTAGTCAAAGTTATAAAATATGCTCCAATTTCTCCTGGAAAAGGAACATGAATACATATAATCAGAAAAGTACATATTGCTTTCAAATTATCAATGCTGTTATTTCTTTTTTCTTCCATTTATTCCTCTATCATTTTTATTGCATAATTTCTTTTTAACAAGTTCAATTCCCAATTTTAACATATCAATATTAGTAGCTATCGCATAAATTGCAGTAATACAAAGTGATATAAACTGAATCACCTTATTATTACAATAATACGTTACAATCAACATTGTTCCTATTGCAATACTTCCAATAATAATCGTTTTTTTAATTTTCATATGTATCGTTTTATTAACATCAATATAACGTACTAAAAACATTATAACAAAAGCTATTAATGTAGATACTGAAGCTGCAAATATCCTAATTTTATTAATTAAAATTACGTCAACTACAAGATTTATAATTGCTGCTGAAATTGATGTATATGCAATTTTTTTAGCATTTTTCTGTGCGACATATATACAACTATATAAACCAACCAATACTCGAAAAAGCATTGCATACATTAAAATTAAAATTTGATCGTACGCATATGCATATTTTTTATTAACCATAATTGGGAAAATAAAAGGCATACATGCTACAATTCCAAAGCAAGCTGCTGCAAATAGTTTAAACAAAGAAGTCATTGTTTCCGTTAAAAATTCATCTCTATCTTTATCATTATAATGAAGTGAAACGGTTTCTGTCCATGATAAATTAAGTATATTATAAAAACTTATAAATACATTTGGAAATTTATTTGCAACAGAGTAAATGCCATTCGCAGCTGTTGATAAAAACTGTGAAATAACCATTCTATCTGAAGCATTTATCACCCACCATGCTAAATCATTAGGAATGAGAGGAATAGAATATGTTCCTACTTTTTTGAAAATTGATATCCTTACTTCTTTTATCGAAATATATTGCCAGCATTTAGATGCTAAAATCAAATATATAAGAGTTGCAATCTGTGCAATTAAAGTAGAAATAAACAATCCCTGCAATCCCATTTTCAATATTGCAAGAACAATTACATTTAAAACCGTTGTTGCAGTTGCTGAAATAAAAGAAGCAATTGTATATTTAACGCTCTCTCCTAATCCTCTCACAAATTGTAAAAAGAGTGCTGTAAATACTTGTAATATAACATAACTTAACAAAAAATATGCATTTTTTATTTTTAAATACGGCATCAACAAAACAAAAATTATACAATAAATAAAAGATTGTATAATACTTGAACAAAGTAACGTTGAAAATAAGCTTTTTTCTTTCTTCTTGTTTCCTCGTAAATCCAGCATGAATCTAAATAATCCCTGATCAAGCTGCCAATTCACTAATGGAAGCAATAATGTTGAATATGTCACCAATAAATCAAATGTACCATACTCTTCCGTTGATAATATTGCGGTATATAAAGGAAGAAGGAAAAAACTAATACACTGAGTACATATTTTCCCTACGGTAAGTATTGCCGTATTTTTCGCCAATTCCGCTCTACGCCCCATATAAATCTTTTCCTTTCATTTAATATTACTGATATCAACTTCAAGAATTCATTATAAATTTACCTGAAGAAATTTTTTGGATTTTTCTATTTCGGGCTGTAATTTTTTAGTTACTATGTCCCAATTAATTTTTGTTGTATATAATGAGTTTAATTTCCCATCATACATTTTTCTGGATTCTAATCCCGCTAAATTTAAAAGTGATTCAATACGTCCATTATTGCTAATATTCATTTCAGTATAAAAAGATGAATTTAAAATAATAGAAAAAGCCGTAGCATGAAAAGAATTGGTAAATACGCACTTGGCACTATCAATTAATTTGATAAATTCTCTTGGTGTTGCTACACCAAAATGTTTTACCTGTCGATATTTGTACCATCTTTCCTGATCTCCAATTAATATAACCTGGCAATTATTTTTTTTCCCAACTTCTAACGCTCTTCTTACAATATAATCTGCCTGCTTAGAAACTCCCATAATAAAGACAAGTATATACGGAAAATTTATATTTATATCTGTATCAGCTATATATTCTTTCCATGCTAATTTACTTTTCAAAAAAACTGGGTCCATACAAATAACAGCTTTTTTATTAATATTAAGGCTGTTAATCATATCTGCTAATTCTTTTTCACGAACTGATATCGAATCAAACAATGATAATTTTTCTTCAAATATTTTTTTATCAATATTATCACCCACATGCCCTACACTGGCTGCATAAGAAATCCTACATTCTGGTTCAACAAAAGGAAGAAAATAATTTAAATCTCCACCTGTAAGTTCCAAGTTCCAAACCTGATCCGAACCAACTACAACCTTACTTATTTTGTATTCTGATATATCGTTCACTTTTACCAATTTAAATGTATCTTTCTGATACATATTAAATATACTATTTCTTTTTAGTATATCTGGCAATCTCATTAGCTTTAAAATAATTGTCTTTAACCCTTGATTAAAATTGAACACATTACGTACAGAATAATCATTAATTATACTTTTATTCTTATAATCAACTATATAAACTTCTCTTTCACACTGCTCATTTATAAACTCTGATAAAGCTTTCGTCTGAAGAAAAGCCCCATAATTGCAAGCATTATGAAATGTTAATATTCCTATCTTTTTCATTATATATTTCCTCTTTTATATTCTTTTTTTGAACTAAATAGCCTAATACAAAGCCTATCGAAACAGAATAAAATCCAAACATTGTATCATATAAACAGTTACCGGTTAAAGAATACAGCCAGAAGAAAATTTGCATTGTTAACACAAAAAATATAGTCCCCTTAGATCCTATTGAAAAACTATCTCTTATATTTTTTTTAAGTAATTTTAGTGTCCTTACAAATAGTTCTATAGCTCCACTCATAAAAATTAAAAATCCCAAAATCCCTGTTTCACATAGCAGCTGTAAATATACATTATGTGCATTCAAATAAGCATATCTTTCTGCTCTAACTGCCGGATTATATAAAAAATGATAAAACTGATATTTATATCCATTCCACCCAATACCAATAAGCGGATTTTCTTTAAAATTTTTTAGTGCCAATGCCCACATCATAAATCTTGTATTCGACTCTTCATCAGATCCTATATGTGAAAATCTTTCAAATATTGCACTAATTTCAGGTACTGAAAAAGACAAAAGATATAACACAATCAGCCCAACAGCAGAGGCAAGTAATATCTTAAATGACCTTGTCATTCTCTTTTCCGGTTTAAATAAATAATATGCACAAATTAATGCAACTACTCCAAATAACACATGTGCTCTTTTTGTAGTCGCAACAAGTGCAAAAGCAACAATTAACATTTGAATTGACAACCATCTTTTCTTTAAACGATCAGTCGCTACCAAAAATTGGGCAACAATAATGATAAATGTCGTAACAATGTACATTGCATTTTCAGAATAATGATTTGCAAACCCTGCATGATAGCCAACTGTTCCACCGTCTGTTCCTGTTGGCCAATATCCCCAAATATTACGCATTATTCTGTATTTATATGGAAAAATCAAAAAGAAATAAACTCCGAAAACATATATTCCCGATATTGCTTTTAAAACATTAATCAACTTAGGATATACACATTCTTTAACCATTGGCAATAATAAGACAAAAGAAAAATAGTACAACCATCTAAAAGTAGTATAAAAACTATGTTTATATATACTACGATTATATACAAGTATATATATCAAAATAAATAAGAACCATGGCATCAAATATATAAACACTTTTTTATTAATTCTCATTACTCTGTTTGTGCATCCCGCATGCCATGTAATTATAATTGACAATATCCAAATAACATACTTTATATATCCATACGGATCAGGAATAATATCCAAAAACTCACCAAACATTACTGCTATACAAAATAAAGCAAACCCCACCATTGCCTCAAAGCTTTTCAAGTCTTCCTCAAGCATCATTATTCTTACTCACTTTCTATTTCACATTATCATTCTGTTATTATTTAAAACATATTCCCATATAACACCCAAACAATAGTCCAATAAATTAACCTAATAAAAAACGCACTCTGAAAACACATTTTAAAAACCTTTAACACTCTGAGTCACTTTTTATGCTTCAACTTAAAAATTGTATATTTCTCAAATATGTAGCTTTTTAATCCTTATGTTTAATTTTACAATACACAACTCCTATTTTAAATGCTATAAAATACATATGTTTTTTCAAAAATGATAAAATAATTATATATGCAAAATTCTGAAACTTCCCATTAGACAAATTATTATTTCTTACTTCTGATATGATTTTTTTTATATCATTTTTGTTCAAAAGTGTACGGACTGAAGTAGATACCTCTTTATAATCTTTTTTACTTCTTCCCATCGCGACAATAGTTCTCAAAACATTTTGTGCGATATTAAAATCTAACGCAGTTTCTAATACTGAAGGAACATCTTTTTTACACATTAAATTTATAAAATCAATTCTTTTTAACACTCGATTTACAGAAATTGTTCTTGATAATGACTCTTCTGTTACTCTATAAAAATAAACTGGTATATCTACACATTTAATCTTATTTATACCTATAATATAGTCTAAGTTAAATAAGAAATCCTCAAAAATCGTAATTGATTCATCAAATTTAACTTTGTTTTTTACGATTTCTGATTTTTTAAAAGCCTTTGCCCAATTCACACCTAATACATCAGCTCTATATGTTAATCCACTTTCCATTTTATTAAAATATTTCGGTGAATCCAATAATGCTAACATACAGTCCTTTGCTTCAATTATCACTTCCCTATTTGACAAGTGAGATGTCAAATTTTCCTGTGTATAATTTGCAACAATTAAATCAATATCATCATTACTGCTCTTTATTTTTTCATTAAACAAATATAAAGCGTCTGGCAACAAATAATCATCTGCATCAACAAAAATGATCCACTCGCCTTTGCTTTCCTTTAAGCCTAAATTTCTAGCATGTGATACACCTGGAACTTCTGTATAAATTACATGTATACGACTATCCTTCTCTTCCCAATTTTTACATATCTTATAACTTCCATCACCAGATGCATTCACAACTAAAATCAATTCAAACTCTGAAAAAGACTGAGATATAATACTCTTTATACAATAATCAACATACGCTTCTACATTATGCACTGGAACTATTATACTAAACATATTTCATCCTCTTTTGTTTTAAATGCAAATTAAATTATTTCCAACCTGAAACGCTTCCATAATATTACTTATCTCTTCAGATACTTTTTCAGAAATATATAAACTACTTTTTCCTTTTTCAATTGTTTTTACAAAATCAGCTAATTCATAACGTATTCCTTCACCATCTAATTGATAAAAATATCGTTTATTATTGCTTGAATTTTCAAATCTAACTTCAAAATAATCTGTTTTCCACCATGGTGCAGGTACATAAATATAACCTTCTGTTCCAGAAATAACTAATTCCCCTTCGGATTTTACTCCACACCCAACTTTTATCGAAGCAACAGCATGCGGATATATAAAAGAAGCTTTTGAAAAAGTATCAAAACACCTTTCATCATCCAAAAAACGTGCAGTAAACTCTACTTTATCATAATTTGTACCAAGAATCTGAAAAACTGGCAATAATGCAGTCGGTCCCCATTCAGACATACTATTCCATGCAATATCAATATTTGGAATATGTTTTTTTATACTAGTACATGTAGCATCAACAGATATTATTTCTCCGATTTTTCCAGTCTTAGCAAGTAGGACAAGTCTGTAATATGCTGTAGAATATGCTGTCTTAATCCCCTCCACAAGCGTACACCTATTCTTTTTTGCTAATTGAAATAATTCTCTGCATTCTTCAGTCTTTAATGCTATAGGAGCTTCACATAATACATGTTTCCCCTTCTCCAGTGCATATTTAACCTGTTTATAATGTAATATGGGATTAGAACGTATGTAAACAGCATCAGAAATTTCAACCAATTTTTCATATGATTCATATGTTGAAGTACGTTTTAATGTATCACCAATCTGTGTATAATCAACTGCATAAACTCCTGAAAGTTTTAAACCATTTACATAAGAAGACTCTATTGCTACTTTATTAATAAAAGAACCTTCCCCTACTAATCCTAATGAAACTGCACGTTTCTCATTTCTAATTTCTGAGCTGGATATTCCTTGGGTTCTTTCTAAATAAACAACTTTACAATATTCTTTCAAATAATCAAAATATCCCACCCAGTCAGAGCCAACCGTAAAAATATCAACATCAAGCCGTCTGATATCATCTATTTTTTGTCCTTCATATTCTTCTACAATTATTTCATCTGCTAATCCTGTGTCACGTACTGCGGCAATTCTTTCACTTAAACTCTGCTGAACATTGATTTTTCCTCTGTTTTTATCAAAATCATCCGCTGTAACTCCAACTATCAAATAATCTCCTAGCGCTTTTGCCCTTTCTAAAAGTCTGATATGTCCATAATGAAGCAAATCATATGTACCATAAGTTATCACTTTTATCATAATTAATTTCCTTTTTCATTTTTATAAAATTCCTTTTTTTTGCAGATCTTTCAATGCATCAACAAGGGTTTTATTATCTTCATGAGTGAGCGCACCAATATGTCCTACTCTAAAAATAGTATTCTTCATTTTTCCACCATTTGGACAAATCCAAATTCCATATTCATCTTTAAGTTTTAAAAATATCTCATATGCATTACCATTTGTTGGATGAACTGATGTCACACCATTAGCTGGACTTTCTGAAACCAACTCAAATGGTAAATCTTTAATTCTCTCTCTAAAATCTCTAGCCTGTTCTGCAACTCTTTTCACTTCTGCATCTGCGCCACCCAATCTTTTAATTTCTTTTAATCTCTCGTTAATTTGAAGTAAAATACCAACTGCCGGAGTAAATGGTGTTTGTCCACGTTCCTGATTTTTTAAAGCATCTTTTAAATCAAAATACATAGTTTTTGTTTTAGAATTTTGAACACGTTTTACTCCATTAGGTGCAAGAACTATAATAGAAATTCCAGGAGGGCAAGCTAATACTTTCTGCGAACCAGTAATCATAACATCAGCCCCACACTCAGCCATATTAAACGGATCAGCCAAAAAAGAAGAAACGCAATCACACACAAAAAACAAATTGTTTTTTCTACAGAATTCACCAATCATCATTGTATCATAGAGTACGGCCGTTGATGTTTCATCTACATTAACTAATAATCCAGTGAAATCCTGTCCGTCAAATTCATATAATTTTTCTTTCGTAAGTTTTTTCCCTTGTTCAAGTTTTATTGCAACATATGGGATTTCGTGTATTTCACACAGTTCTACAAAACGATGTCCAAAACTGCCACCATCAATAACTATTACTTTATCTTCCTTCGTAAAACAATTCACAACAACTGCCTCCATTGATCCTGTGCTGGAACAAGTCATAAAGACAGCTCTTGAATTTACTGGTGCTTTCGCATACTCTAACATGAATTTTTCATTTTCCAACATTACATTTGAAAACTCTGATGTTCTGAAATAAGGAACCTGCTCTCCCCCAATTTTACGAACTACATCTGATGACATTACTGGTCCAACTGTAAAATTTAACATAGCTTAAATCTCCTTTTTGTATTTTCCTAAATTGTAAACAAGATAACAATTTCTATCATGATGATCCATATCTGGAGGTGTCATATATTCTCCATACCGTCTTTTCAAATATGCATCGTAGTTTGAAGGAATAAGACAATTTCTCCCTTCAAATTTTATTTCTTTGTAACTGCAAAACTCAGATCTCTTATATATTTCTCCAAAATAATGAAAATCGTCTGCGGGTATCCCCACATATTTTGAATTTTCATCTTTACACCAGGAATACCAATAATCTGTCCATATTGCCCATTTTTCAATAGAACCAAAAGATAAAATACATCCAATCAAAGCCTTAACTTTGAATGAAATACCATTCTGATAGTTTTTAAATATTTTATATCCTTTAGCCATTCTTCTGCATGATAATGCAAACCCCATAAACATACATATTATTCCCTGACCCCATTTTTTTATTTTGGAATCTGGAATATTTTCTATCGTATAAATATCAATAAATATACCGGATTCATTAAGATCATATTCCAAAATAGTTTTGTATTCCGTCCCTTTAAGTCGAATTTTAGGAAGTATACGTCCATAATTCTCTTTGTCCTGAGGATGTAACATAGAATATTTAAAACTATATTGTTTTTTTATTATTTTATACAACTTTTCAAAATCTCTTCTCGGCATTGCTATGTCAATATCATCATCCCATGGGATAAATCCTTTATCGCGTAAAGCTCCTATTGCACTTCCACCAATCAAGATAAAATGCAAATTGTTTCTTTTACATATTTCTATCAAATCATCTAACATCAGAAGTAAAACTTTATGAAGATCAACAAGTTCTTCTTCTGATATCATTTTTAATTTTAAAGACGATTTTTTTGCAATATCTCCAAGTCTCATTTTTCCTCCTGTTTAACCAATTCTGATACATGTGCATTTTTATCAGCATCTTTTGGTGGTGTCATATAATCTCCATAAAGCGATTTCAAATATTGATCATACTTTTCTGGTCCAAGTAATTTAATATTTTCAAATGCATACCATGTGTCTTTTCCATATATGCTTTTCTCAATCATTTCTGTATATTTAAATGATGTTTGTCCCATAAAATTAATAATCCATTTTGATTCCTCAACCGGATATTTTTTCAGCAATACATCCACTTTATCCAAACATTTTTTAGTATCAAGAGCTCGATCTATTGGAAATTTAAGTGCAATACTAATAACAGCTTTTTCAATTGCCGATCTTCCAGGACGTTTTATATTTACTTTTTTTATACAGGAAAGATGATACATTAAACGTGCCAATGCCAATCTAAATTGATGAACTTTTAAAGCAAATATATTTGACGGCATACCATCTAACGGAAAAATATCTACCCAAACGTTTTCATATCTAATTTCTGCACTGCCCATACGTTTGATCAAATATCTTTTATCTACAATTCTTGCGAAATAATAATGATGATCACTTTCATCCCAATAAGTTCTTAATTCTAAATTTCCCGGAAGATATTTTTTGACATTTTTTAAAAAGATTTCATATTCATTTCTCATTATTCCTAAATCAACATCATCATCCCATGGGATAAATCCTCCATGGCGAATTGCCCCAAGCATTGTCCCACCTTGCATATAACATTTCACATTCATTTCATTAGTTGCCTTGATAACCGAATTTAACACAGATAAAATATATTCCTGTGTATCATTTAATTTTTTTTCCATTTTTTAATTACTTATCTCCTCACTTTATAAATAATCTCCATATAAATTATCTTTTGATTATCATTGGCCAATTTTCAAATGCTGCTATTTTCAAATTGCAAATATATAAATATTTGTCTAACACCATGAAATATAACAATATAAAATTCAGTCATTTATCAATATTGTAAATAATAAATTTTGCAAATAAATTTAAACCAATCAATCCTGTAAAACATGTTGTTATGTATTAAGTATTAAAGTCATCTTTTTTATCATTTGAAAATTTTTTCGAATAATAAAATTCTTAAAACATACTACAATCAATTATTAAAATAACTTCGAATACACTCCCCAACTCAAAAGCCGGCACATTCTTCGCCGTGCCCACACCTTCTTCAGGCGCACACACGACAGGCGGTATTCAACCCGACGGTGTTTATCACTGATATACACCGTGTTTTGCTTTCGCTTTCTTTTTGTCAGCACGGCAAAGCCGATGCACTGACCTTATGACATCTGTTTTCTGACATGCCATAAGGTCAATCCACCTGCTCGCTTTTCATACTGATATTCTGTTCTGTTTCCTTTGTTCTTCCCTTCATGCCCCACGTCCAAACTGTGTCAGGCACTTTTTCCCGAGATTTCTCACAGCATTCAGATATCGGTTCGTCTGGTGTCCGTTGGCACAGCAGCATAGTTCTGTTCTGGTGTCAGTCCGAATGATTTCTGCACCGCACTTTGCACAAATTTTGCTGATGCCGGTGGCGTGAACTTCGATAACAATGATTCCGTTTTTCCAGGCTTTGTAGTCCAGGTACTGGCGAATCCTGGTGCTTAAGTGGAGCGAGCCCCAGTTTCCTGAGCCTTTCATGACGTTTCTGGAATATTCCTGGTTATAACGTGGAAGTACGATCACGGAGACGTCCTGCTCTACGGCAAAACGTAAGATCTGGCTTGTGACCTGGTGTCCATAGTGTTCGGAAAGATGTTTCAGATGCATCCAGTATTTCTGATCAACTCTGCCTGTCTGTCTGCCTCCGGTTGCTTCCTGGGACTTCTGGATCTTTTCCAGAAGCTTTCTGCAATGGTGACTGTATTCCTTTCCGCCTTTCCAGAACTTCACTGCAATCTCCTGACCGGTTCCGTCCAGAACAACGCCTGCTGCAAAGGCATCACTGTTTGTAAACTGAATACAGAGTATCCTGCATCCTGCCTGCATCCTCTGACGTACGGTTGCTGTATTTTCATTGTTCTGACGTACTGGAACATGCAGCATGTCATATTTGTATTCAAAAACTACGGATGGTGACATGAGTCTAGCGTTTTCCGGAAAGTCTCTGCCTGACAGCCGGCAATGCATCCAGGTCCATGTGTCTCCTGTCCAGACACGCAACGTGATCTCTTTAGCGGAAAAATCCTGATACATTCCTTTGTAATAGGTAACTGCTGCATTTAGTTTCTCGGCTCTGCCGATCTTCTCATCCTGGGCAAAACGGCTGATATAGCTTTTGGCTGAAGCAATTCCTTCATTGGCTGCTGCTCTTCGAAAATACAGTGGAACCTTTTGCCAGGGGAGGGGATCTGATGGTATGCGTCCGCCTCGTCCCGGAATGCTCATGATCTCCAGCTCGCGTAAAGTCTGCTGGCTTCCCAGTTCCCAGAGATCCGTATGATCCAGAAGCAGGTTGTAATAAAATTCAGCGATCCGGTTATAAAATTCCTGTGTGGTCCGCAGCCATTCCGGATGTCTGCACCAGAGATGCAGTCGCCAGGTTGTGATGCTGTAGCCGCTTTTTCCGGTGTTTTCTTTTTTGCCGGTTTCCGGTTCTTTCATTTTGGTTCTCCGTTTTTTGCAAAGAGAAATCATTATAATATAACTTATCTAAATTATTATTTTTGTCACTTATCATTTCCATAAGCGACAAACAGGCCGGAAACCCGTATAAATGAGGACTTCCGGCCTGCTTTGACCATAATTCTGACTGCTAATAGTTCAGCTTTTCCATGCACTTCTGCTTTTGTTTTATGCTACTGTGCACATAAATATCCATGGTGATCTTGACGGACGAATGTCCCAGAATTTCAGAAAGTGTCTTGCTGTCAAATCCCATTTCCGTACAACGGGTGGCAAAAGCATGCCGGAGAGAATGAATGTTGATACTGGGGATTTCACATTGCTGAAGGAGCTTCTGGAATTTACGCTGTATATTTCTGGGCTCCATACATTTACGATTCGTACCCGTCAGCAGGTATGAATCAGGTTCAGCAGCAATCCGCTCCATTTTTTTCAATAAAAAATCAGGGATTGGAATATCCCTGATGGATGAGACTGATTTAGGAGGACCTATCATTAAAACAGTTTTGGGTTCTTCATCAGATTCACCAGAATAATCAAGATTTTTTATCCGTGAGATCGTTCGCCTTATATGTAGCAGCTTTTTATCAAAATCAATATCTTCCCACCGGATACCGCTGAGCTCGCCAACGCGGATCCCTGTATAAATACATAGCAGGATACCGATGGAAAATTCTGAGTCCTCAGCAGAGAGAACTGTGATCAGCTTTATGAGATGTTCATGAGAAATAAGCTGAAACGGACTGGTATTTATTTTGGGATACCGAAATTCCAGCTGTGAAAGATTCAGATACCCCTGTTTTTCACCATAGCGTAAAATACTGTGGAACAGGATCAGAAGATTTTTGATGGTACGTGGCGAAAGCCCCTGCTGTTTCAGCTTTTCAGAGAAGGAATATACAGAAGCAGAAGAGATGTATTTCAACGGCATATCACCAAATTCCGGAAGGATATGTGTATCAAGAAGTGTTTCGTAGCAGGCATAGGTGCTGAGCTTTACAGCATAACGCATGGATAACATCCATTCTTCACTGAGGTTTCGAAATACATAACACTTTCCCGGAGAGTTTTGAAGATTATTCTGACATAAAACAGCCAGCTTTTTCTTTTTTACAGCCTCGTATGTACGACCATACAGATATCCGTACTGGATCCGTCCATTCTGGTCACGACATTTTTCATAGCGTGCTTCCCATCTTCCGTCTTTCCTTTTTCTGATATTTTCCCCTTTTCTAGGCATAATCGTAGTCTCCTTTTCGCACTATTATAGCAAAAGTCTGACCATTTTTGTGACCACTAATAAGCGAAAAAAAGGAAAATTTGTCGTATATAAAAAAATTTAACCGAAAAAACCTGCATTTTTGGTCGAAAGTGGTGCATTTTTCGTATCTTGACAGTGACAGGGTGCAATGCTATCATTGATTAAGATTCAAAAACTATGCAATTTGAGAGAAAATCACCTGTCGCTTATGGAAATGATAAGCGACTTTTTTACCCTCAAAAAAACAACACGGCAGACATCCCTCCGGGGCTGTCTGCCGTGTTTTATATCGCTTTTATGTTTTTATGTAATTAAGCTTTCTGTTCCTTAAGCCTCATATCCATTAGGGTTCTGGCTCTGCCATCTCCAGGAGTCTGCACACATCTCGCGGATTCCGTTCTCTGCCTTCCAGCCAAGCTCTTTCTCAGCTTTGGTTGCATCGGAGTAGCAGGTTGCGATGTCGCCTGGGCGGCGTGGTTTGATCACATATGGGATCTTGACGCCGGTAGCTGCCTCAAAGTTCTTAACGATATCAAGAACACTGTAGCCTTTTCCGGTTCCAAGGTTGTAGATGCTTAATCCGGAATTGTCTTCCAGCTTCTTAAGAGCTTTTACATGGCCCTTGGCAAGGTCTACTACGTGGATGTAGTCACGGACACCTGTTCCATCCGGTGTA
>OCPS01000097.1_pt1 | contig 106374 bp, 74 predicted proteins | sample 1538651 | NCBI WGS metagenome assembly OCPS01 (sample SAMN04571715, study PRJEB22368) | human gut metagenome | biome: human gut; material: stool | host: Homo sapiens | place: Luxembourg | collected 2012-09-21 | reverse complement strand
CCGCGAAGAGCGTGGCGATCACCGCGCCGTCGAACTCCTCGCGGCGCAGCGTCTCCAGCAGGCTTTCGAACGACGAACGGTCGTACTGGTCGAAGCAGAAACGGCGGACCGTGACGTTGTAACGCACGGCCTCGGCCTCGGCGCGGGCGATTCCGGCCTCGAAATCGGCCCAGTACTCTCCCGGAGCGAAACGGGGCATGACCGCGCAGAGCGTGTACCTGCGGCCCGACGCCAGCGAGCGGGCGATCAGGTTGGGACGGTAGTCGACCCGCCGCAGCACCTCATTGATGCGCGCGAGGTTCTCCTCCGAGACCTTGCCGCGGTTGTGGATCACGCGGTCGACCGTCGCCACCGACACCCCCGCCATGCGGGCGATGTCGACGATGCGGACCGTGGTATGTTCGTTGTCGGACATGGTTTGCGCTGTTCTTCGGCGTTACATCGGCAAAGCTATGCAAAATTTTCGAAAATAGCAAGTGTGTGCGCACACACCTGATGATTCGAGCCCAAAAAGACCGGACCCGAAGTGGGTCCGGCCCTCTCTTTTTCCGGCTGCGCGCTACCCGGCCGGGGTCTCCGCCCCGACGGCGGCGCACCGCTGGTAGAAATCGCGGGCCACGACGATGCGGATGGCCCGGTGGAGAATCGAGAATTCGAGCGGCGTATGGCCCAGCGGCTCTCCGTCGATCTCGACCGACACCTCGGGCGAAGATTCGATGCGGATGCGGCTTCCGCGCTCCTGGAGGATGTGGCGGATGCGGTAGATGCCGCCGTTGAACAGGTAGTGGAAGCGGAACAGCAGGTGCCAGAAGTGCACCGGGCGGATCAGCGACAGGTCGAGCATGCCGTCGTCGGCCACGGCCGCCGGCAACTGCTGGATGCCCCCGCCGTTGAACTTGCAGATGCCGATGGCGGCCGACAGCAGCAGGTTGTTGTAGACCAGCCGGTCGTCGACCCAGACCTTGACGCCCGTGGACTTGTAGCGGAAGAAATTCTTCACCAGACACCACGTATAGCGCCAGCGGCTCCGGTGACCCTTCTTTTTCAGGTGCGAGAGCTTGCGCACGACATGCGCGTCGAACCCCGCCCCGGCGACGTTGGCCATGTAGCGGCTCTGGCGGTAGTGCGCCTCCTCGTAGGAGACCACCCCGACGTCCTGCAGGAAGGAATAACCCTCGCTGATGGCCTTCACGGCGTCCTGATAGCGGTTCGAGATGCCGAACGTGCGGACCCAGTCGTTGCCCGTGCCCACGGCCACCACGGCCACGAGCACCTCGTCGGGACACACCTCCTGCTGGATGAACAGCCCGTTCACCACCTCGTGCAGCGTCCCGTCGCCGCCCACGACGATGATCCGGCGGTAGCCTTCGCGCACGGCCGTGACGGTGAGTTCCGTGGCGTGGAACTTGTGCTCCGTGAAAACCGGTTCGCAGAGGATGTGGGCATCGCGCAGGTGTTTCGAAATCTGTGGAAAATGGTCAAGCCCGCGACCGCTTCCGGCCACGGGATTGACGATGACGAACCATTTTCCGGAATCGGCCGCCACGCTGCGATTATTTTTCGGGAACGTTGCGCAGCGTGTCGACCAGGAAGTCGTAGAACTTCCCGACCGAGGCGATCTCCACCTTCTCGTCGGGCGAGTGGGGGTAGCAGATCGTCGGGCCGAACGAAATCATGTCCAGCCCGGGATAGGCGCTGCCGATGATGCCGCACTCCAGCCCGGCGTGAATGGCCGTCACGGCGGGCTTCTTCCCGTACAGCGCCTCGTAGGAGGCGGTCATGGTCTTCAGGATCGGCGACTCCATGTCGGGGTTCCAGCCGTTGTAGGCGCCCGTGAGTTCCGTTTTGGCCCCGGCCAGCGCGAAGAGGGCGGCGATGGACTCGCCCAGCGCCTCCTTCTCGGTGTTGACCGAGCTGCGCAGCAGGCATTGGAGTTTCACCGTCCTGCCGTCCGACACCACGCGTGCGAGGTTCGTCGAGGTCTGCACCAGCCCGGGCATGGCCACCGACATCCGCTGCACCCCGTCGGGGCAGGCCGCAACGGCCTTGATCAGATTTCCGGCAACCTCCTTCGGCAGCATTTCGGCCGGTTTTCCGACCTCCGCGACCTTGACCGACACCGCGTCCTCGATGCCGGCGTACTCGGCCCTTACGGTCTCCTCGTAGGCTTTCACCGCGGCGGCGAACTCGTCGTAGTCCCCGGTTTCGACCAGCACCACGGCCTCGGCCTCGCGCGGGATGGCGTTGCGGAGTCCGCCGCCGTCCACCGACGCCAGCAGCACGTCGCACGGCGCGGCATTCAAAAAGCGGAACAGCACCTTGTTGGCGTTGGCGCGCTGGCAGACGATCTGGATGCCCGAATGGCCGCCCTTGAGCCCCTTGACGCTGATCTTCGCAGCGGTATAACCGCCCGCGGGCGTCGGCTCGGCCTTGTAGCCGAAGGTCATATTGGCGTCGAGCCCTCCGGCGCAGCCCACGTAGAGTTCGCCCTCCTCCTCGGAATCGAGGTTCAGCAGGATGTCGCCGTGCAGCAGCCCCTTTTCCAGACCGTTCGCACCGTCCATGCCGGTCTCCTCGGTGGCCGTGAACAGGGCCTCCAGCGGCCCGTGCTTCAGCGTCCGGTCCTCCAGCACCGCGAGGATCGCCGCCACGCCGATACCGTTGTCGGCGCCCAGCGTCGTGCCGTCGGCCGTCACCCAGCCGCCGTCGATGTAGGCGTCGATGGGGTCCTTGGTGAAATCGAACTCCTTGTCGTTGTTCTTCTGCGGAACCATGTCGAGGTGGGCTTGCAGGATCACGCCCTTGCGGTCCTCCATCCCCTTCGAGGCGGGTTTGCGGACATAGACGTTGTGTGCCGCGTCCTCCTTCGATTCGAGGCCCTGCGCGCGGGCGAAATCGAGAATATAGCGGCGGATCTTCTCCTCGTGGGACGAGGGGCGCGGGATGCGGACGATCTCCGCGAAATGTTTCCAGACAAGCGCCGGTTTCAGCGCGACCAAATTACGGTCCATAATATTGAAGTTTAAGTGTTATATATCGTTCAAATTTCTCTCTTTCTCCGTCTCTTCCGTTCCGGCGGCCGCTGTCGCAGCCGGTCAGCGCGCCCCCGGGAAGGGACAGGCCCGACGCTCCGGGCCGGCGGCGGTCAACGGTCTCCGGTCCCGTCCTTTTCGACACTCCTGTCGAACGCCTCGACGATGTGTTTCACGAGCGGGTGGCGGACGATGTCGCGTTTGTCGAACTCCACGATGCCGATGCCGTCGACGCCCCGCAGAATCTCCATCGTGCGCACCAGACCGCTGTCCGACTTGCGCGGCAGGTCGATCTGCGTCACGTCGCCCGTGACGATGAACCGCGCATTGCGGCCCATGCGCGTCAGGAACATCTTGATCTGCGACAGGGTGGTATTCTGCGCCTCGTCCAGAATGACGAAGGCGTTGTCCAGCGTGCGGCCGCGCATGTAGGCCAGCGGGGCGATCTGCACGGTCCCCTCTTCGAGGTGTTTCTGGAGCTTGGCCGGCGGGATCATGTCGTTCAGCGCGTCGTACAGCGGTTGCAGGTAGGGGTCCAGCTTCTCTTTCATGTCGCCGGGCAGGAAACCCAGCTTCTCGCCCGCCTCGACGGCCGGACGCGTGAGGATGATGCGCCGCACCTGCCGCTCCTTCAGCGCGCGGACGGCCAGCGCGATGGCCGTATAGGTCTTGCCCGAGCCGGCAGGCCCCACGGCGAACAGCAGGTCGTTCCTGTCGTAGAGTTTGACGAGCCGCTGCTGGTTGACCGTCCGGGCGCGGACGATCGTACCGTTGTTGCCGTAGACGATCACGTCCTTGTCGACCGGGGCGTCGTCCTGCGCGATGCCGCCCGCGAAGCACTGTTCGATGACCTCGGCCGAGACGTGGCCGTACTTGACATAGTAGGCCGCAAGCCCCTCCATGCGTTTGGCGAAACGCCGCGTGTCGGCCTCCGGGCCGAGGACCTTGAGCGACTGCCCGCGCGCGACGATCTTCAGCGTGGGGTGCAGCGATTTGATCTGTTCGAGGTAGACGTCCTGCGCCCCGTAGAGTTCGCGGGGATCGACGCCTTCGAGCATGATTTCCTTTCCGACAGTTTCCGTCATAGACCGATCAGAATAAATAGCCGAAGCTGAGCGCCACGTTATACGTACGAAGTTTGTCGAGCTGCCGCCCGTCGGGCAGCACCACGTCGTGTTTCGAGCGGAACTGGCCGTTGTAGCGCAGGTCGATCAGCAGGTGGCGCATCAGCACGATGCCCGCACCCACGGTGTACGACACCGAGGGACGCACGCGGCCGAAGTCCAGCAGGTCGCCGCCCGACTTCTGCTTCGAGTCGTTCATCACCGTGAAGACCGGACCGGCGTAGATCCGCACGGGATTGAGCAGCCGCAGCGACGCCAGCACCGGAACGTCGATCGAATTGGACTTGAGGTTGATCTCGCTCCCGCCCTCGGGACGGATACGGAGGCCCTGGCGAACGTAGAGTATCTGCGGCTCGATGGCGAAGGCCCCGAGGTTGACGGCCGTCGTGATACCGGCCTGCCAGCCCAGCTTGTTCTTCACGTCGGTTTCACTCATATTGGTCGTGTAGTCGGGGATATTGATACCGCCGACCACGCCCCACTCCACCCGCGCGCGGGGCCGTTGTGCGGCGGCGCCCGCCGCAATGGCTGCAAACAAAAGGGTCAGTACGATTCTGCGAAGCATCATTTTAATTCTTAATTTTTCATTTTCAATTGTATCGACGCCCAGAGCATGTAGGCCACGCACGCGGCGACGAAGAGCATGCCCAGGTGCGGATTGCCCCAGGCACGGACGATCGCACCGCAGACGGGTCCCGAAACCGCCCCGGCCGAGATGGCCATGATCATCAGCCCGGCCACCTCGTTGGCGTTCTCCGGAACGGCCTTGGTGGCCACGGCGTAGAACGTGGCGAAGACGCACGCCATGGCGAAGCCCAGCACTCCCACGGCGGCGTAGATGGCGGCCTCGTTGCGCACGAACAGCAGCGCCGCGCACAACGCCAGCGCCCCGGCCATGTTCCAGGTCAGGTATTTCACGTCGGAGACCTTCACCAGCACCCACGCGCCGATCAATGTACCGACGATGCGGCAGGCGTAGAAGCCCGTGGTGGTGAGGATCGACGAGGGATTGTCGATCAGCCGCACCGACAAGAAGCCGATGCCCACGTCGGCGGCGATAAAGCACGCCACGCCCAGCGTCGAGAGCAGCACGGCACGGTTTTTCAACAGGCGGAAGCAGTCGGCGAGTCCCGCGGAGCGTTCTCTCTGCGCAGGTTCCGGCACCGGAGTCAGTTGCAGCCAGAGACCCCCGACCACCGTAAGGCCCGCATAGATCGGCAGCAGGAGCCGCCACGAACCCGTCGCGGCGACCAGCCCCGTGACGATCGGAGCCAGCAGCAGGAGCGAAGTGTTACGGAATATCTGACCCACGGTGAGGTAGCTGGTCATCCGCTCGCCGGGAACGATGGTCGCCAGCAGAGGGTTGACGGCCACCTGGATCGCCGTGTTGCCGACGCCCAGCAGACCGAAGCCCGCGAAATACCACCCCAGGGCGCAGTCCGCGCCGGCGGCATAGGGCGTCATCAGCCCCGCGACGGTGAAGCCGTAGCCCAGAAGCGCCGTGGCCTTGCGGCCCCAGCGGTTCATCAGCGCCGCGACCGGAGTCGAGAGCACCAGAAACCAGAGGAAAACCATCGTCGGCAGGAAGCTCACGGCGGCCTGCTGTCCGGGCGGGAATTCGGCGGCGATGCGGCCCGTGATCGGGGCCACCATGTCGCAGAAACCCATGATGAAGAAGCCCGCAAGCACGGGTCCGAGCAATCGTTTGTCTACTTTGTCTACGCTCATCCGAGACGAAATTTCGGGTTCCAAATTTTTCAAAGTTACATTTTTTTCCGCAAAAAACGCGTTTCCGGCGGCGATTATTTCACAATTGCCCCTCTCCGCCGCACGGCGGACACGATCCAATAAACAAAAAACGTGCGAGATACGCCGCGGCGGCGGAACCGGCCGCCGTCCCGGCCGCAACGGGACGGCCCGGACCGCCCACCCGCCGCGGAAGCCGCCGCATCCATCGCCGCGGGGATGCCGCACGCACGCGAAAAAGCGGCCAGCGAATCGACGGATCAGCCCGCCGCGCGAGAAAACGCCGCGCACCGTTTGGACGGGAACGCAGATTTTATTATATTTGGTGTCGTTACGACACTTTATCCGTCGGAAAGCCCCGCCGAACCGCTTCGGATTCGGTTTTGCGCCTCCGGCCTTTACGTAGCCCCGGCTACAAAAAAACAACCTGCGCCCATGCTGCTCTTCGCACACATAAACCTGACGCTGCCGCTCGAAGACCCGATCCTGAAATTCCTGCTGATCCTGGTCATCATCCTCGCGGCTCCGCTCCTGCTGAACAAACTCAAAATCCCCTATCTGCTGGGGCTGATCATCGCAGGCGCGGTGATCGGACCCCACGGCCTCAACCTCGTGCTGCGCGACAGCAGCATCATCCTCTCGGGTACGGCCGGACTTCTGTACATCATGTTCCTCTCGGGACTGGACATGGACATGTCCGATTTCCGCCGCAACAGCTGGCGGAGCCTCATCTTCGGAGGCTACACCTTCTGCGTCCCGCTGGCCTTCGGCATCCTGGCCGGCTATTACATCCTCGGCTTCCCGATCTATTCGTCGATCCTGCTCGCAGGGCTGTTCGCCTCGCAGACGCTCATCGCCTACCCCATCGTCAGCAAACTGGGCATCGCCCGCGACAAGGCCGTCACGATCGCCGTCGGCGGCACGGTCATCACCGACACGCTGGCCCTGCTGCTGCTCACCGTGATCGTCGGCATGGCCACGGGCAACGTCGACGACATGTTCTGGTGGCGGCTCGCAGGCTCCGTCTCGCTCTGCATCGCCATCATCGTCTTCCTCTTCCCGCTGCTGGCCCACTGGTTCTTCAAGCAGGTCAGCGACAACGTCTCGCAGTACATTTTCGTACTGGCGATGGTCTTCCTCGGGGCCTACCTCGCCCACATGGCCGGGCTGGAACCGATCATCGGCGCGTTCCTCTCGGGACTCGCGCTCAACCGCCTGATCCCCCGCACCTCGCCGCTGATGAACCGCATCGAGTTCGTCGGCAACGCCATCTTCATCCCCTTCTTCCTGATCGGCGTGGGCATGCTGATCGACTACCGCGCCTTCTTCCGCGACTGGGAGAGCCTCGAAGTGGCGGCCATTATGATCGTGCTGATCACGGCGGCGAAATTCGTCGCCGCATGGTTCACGCAGAAGACCTTCCGACTCTCGCCCGACCAGCGGACCGTCATCTTCGGCTTAAGCTCGGCCCATGTGGCCGCGACGTTGGCCGCCGTGATGGTCGGCTACAACATCATCCTGGGCCACACGCCCGACGGCGAGCCGATCCGCCTCTTGAGCGAGAGCGTGCTCAACGGCACGATCCTGATGATTCTGGCCACCTGCACCGTGTCGACCTTCGCCACGCAGCGCGGCGCCCACAACATCGCCATGCGCAGCGCCCAGGACACCGGAGACAGGCAGCCGCGGCAGGAGGACCACATCCTGATCCCCGTGGCCGACGAACGCACGGCCGACGAACTGGTATGGTTGAGTTCGATGCTCAAGCGCGCCAAGGAGCCGAACGGACTATACGCCCTGCACGCCATCGACAACAAGGTGGAGGACCCGAACGTCGAGAAACGCGCCCAGAAAATCCTCGACGCGGCGGCGACGGCGGCCGCGGCAGGCGACATCTACCTCCAGGAGCTGATGCGTTACGACGTGAACATCTCGAACGCCATCGTCAGCGTCGTCCGCGAACGGAACATCACCGACATCGTGATGGGCATGCACCACGCCTCCCCGGCCGTGCCGGGACTGACGGGCATCCCCGGGGCGTCGGGTCCCGGCATCGGCAAAATGGCCGCCGACGTGCTGGCACAGAGCAACGTCACGACCTTCATCTACAACCCCGTGCAGCCGCTGAACACCATCAAGCGCCACCTGATCGTCGTACCCGAAAAGGCCGAGCAGGAGGCGGGATTCCAGATGTGGCAGCGCCGCATCCGCCGCCTGGCCGAAAACTCGGGGGCCAGAATCATCGTGTTCGCCCCGGAGGCCACGCTGGAATACCTCCGCCCCAAAGGCCGCAAGCACCCGGCCAACATCGACTTCGTGCCCTTCGCGCAATGGGACGACCTGCCGTCGCTCGAGCACGACATCCGCGCCGACGACTGCCTCTGGTTCGTGATGAGCCGCCGCGACCGCGTCTCGTACAACCCCGTGATGAGCCGTATCCCGGCCTACCTCGAACATTTCTTCTCCGGATACAGCTCCGTACTGCTCTATCCCGTGCAGGCGGGCGACACCGAAAGCCGCTATATCTGACGGTTCGGAAGTATAAAATACCCGAAAAAGTTTTTCCCTTCGCGGATTTGCGCTATCTTTGCAAGTGATTCATGGTAGCGGCATTCCGGTCAGAATCCCGGTCGCGATGCGACAAGTCCCCGCCAAGGCGGGGATTTAGGGGTGGGTCCAATTTGTAAACGCGGCCATAGGCCGCGACTACGGCGGTCGGAGTTGTAAAACGGAGCAAACAGCAGAATAAGAAAAAGATAAGATATGAGCCTTGTAGCAATCGTGGGCCGTCCGAACGTCGGCAAAAGCACCCTCTTCAACCGCCTCGTGGGCGAACGGAAGGCCATCGTCGACGCGACGGCCGGAACCACCCGCGACCGCCATTACGGCAAGACCGACTGGAACGGCAAGGAGTTTTCCATCATCGACACGGGCGGGTACACCGTCAATTCGGAGGATATTTTCGAAGACGAAATCCGCCGTCAGGTCCTGCTGGCCATCGACGAGGCCGACGTGATCCTCTTCCTCGTGGAGGTACGCACCGGCATCACCGACCTCGACATGCTGATGGCCGACATCCTGCGCCGCACCTCGAAGAAGGTGATCCTCGTCTGCAACAAGGTCGACAACAACGACCAGATCTACTCCTCGCACGAGTTCTACGCCCTGGGACTGGGCGATCCCTACTGCATCTCGTCGATGTCGGGAAGCGGCACGGGCGACCTGATGGACGCCATTCTGGACGCACTGCCCGTGGAAACGGCCTCCGAGGAGGACGAAGACCTGCCCCACATCACCATCGTGGGGCGTCCCAACGTCGGCAAGTCGTCGCTCACGAACGCCCTGCTGGGCGAGGAGCGCAACATCGTGACCTCCATCGCCGGAACCACCCGCGACTCGATCCACACCCGCTACAACAAGTTCGGCATGGATTTCTACCTCGTCGACACGGCCGGCATGCGCAAGAAGGGCAAGACGATGGAGGACCTCGAATTCTACTCGGTGATGCGCTCGATACGCGCCATCGAAAATTCGGACGTCTGCATCCTGATGATCGACGCCCGGCAGGGACTCGAATCGCAGGACCTGAACATCCACAACCTGATCGTCCACAACCGCAAGGGATGCGTGATCGTGGTCAACAAATGGGACCTGATCGAGAAGGACAGCAACACGATGAAGGAGTGGACCGAGTTCCTCCGAAAGAAACTCGCTCCGTTCAACGACATTCCGATCATCTTCACCTCGGTGCTGAACAAACAGCGCATCTTCGACGTACTGCAAACCGCCATCCGCGTCTACCAGTCGCGCAAACGCCGCATCCCGACCTCGGAGCTCAACGACTACATGCTGCCGCTGATCGAGAACTACCCGCCCCCCGCGACCAAGGGCAAGTATATCAAAATCAAGTATGTGACCCAGCTTCCGACGCCGACGCCGCAGTTCGCGTTCTTCGTCAACCTGCCGCAGTACATCAAGGAGCCTTACCGCCGCTTCCTCGAAAACAACATGCGCGACCACTGGGATTTTTCGGGAGTCCCGGTGCAGATTTACTTCCGACAGAAGTAGGTTTCCGGACGGAATTGCAGCCCAAGCGGCGGCCAATCCCGAAAAATCCCGTGCTGACAACCACCCCAAACCCCTCCTTGAAAGGAGGGGCTTTCATTATGGGACTTCCGGCGCAGATTTACTTCCGACAGAAATAGGTTTCCGGACGGGATTGCAGCCCAAGCGGCGGCCAACCCCGAAAAATCCTGTGCCGACAACCTCCCCAAACCCCTCCTTGAAAGGAGGGGCTTTCATTATGGGACTTCCAGTGCTGATTTACTTCCGGCAGAAATGAACGCCGTCCCCTCGCATTATGCTTTCCGCAGGGCCGTCGACCGATTTTACGTCAAAAAAGGATTGACGACCCGGTCCACATATTTTTTCCGGAACTCGGACTCCCGGTACACATAATCCACCGCCGTGAACCGAATTTCGTCCCCGGACTTGCTGATTCCGGACCGCAGGGCCTCTATCTTCCCGTCGCAACACGCCCCGAGGCGGACGAAGCAGCCTTCGGCAATATCAAAAGCAAACTCCCGGATACCCCGGATCAGGACAGCGGGGTGCTGCAATTCCATTGCATCGGGAAATGTCCGGATCAGGACGGCGAACCCGACCTTCTCCACCTCCGTGACCAGCATGGCCGCAAAAAACTCACGGCTGAAATTCAAATCAATCATTGCAGGCTAAACTGTTTCAGCGAACGGTCCCGATTCCCGGAACCGCCGTTCCGTTTCTCAAAGATAACGCCCCGGACCGAAATATCCGCACATTCGGCCGGAAATTTTCAGTACGCCCGCCGTTCCGTCCGGGCACGATTTTGGCCATTATAGGTTTAAGTTATGGCACTATTAATATTATCCGCTTGTTATTCACAGAATTATATCATACATTTACAAGCAGGGAATCCGTCACAACCAAAAACAAAAGCCATATGGACAAAAAGAAACTGACAGCCGAAAACGGCCGGCCCATCGCCGACAACCAGAACATTCAGACAGCCGGGAAACGCGGCCCCGTAACCTTGCAGGACCCGTGGTTCCTCGAAAAACTCGCCCACTTCGACCGCGAAGTCATCCCCGAACGGCGCATGCACGCCAAAGGATCGGGAGCCTTCGGAACCTTCACCGTGATGCACGACATCACGAAATACACCCGGGCGTCGATCTTCGCCGAGGTGGGCAAGCAGACCCCGTGCTTCGTGCGCTTCTCGACCGTGGCCGGAGAACGCGGCGCGGCGGATGCCGAGCGCGACATCCGCGGCTTCGCCATCAAATTCTACACCGACGCCGGCAACTGGGACCTCGTGGGCAACAACACCCCGGTCTTCTTCCTGCGCGATCCGCTGAAGTTTCCCGACCTGAACCACGCCATCAAGCGCGACCCGCGCACCGGACTGCGCAGCCCGAACAGCAACTGGGACTTCTGGACGCTGCTGCCCGAGGCGCTGCATCAGGTGACCATCACGATGTCGCCGCGCGGCATTCCGGCCTCCTTCCGCCACATGCACGGATTCGGAAGCCACACGTACAGCTTCTACGACAAAGACAACCGACGCACGTGGGTCAAGTTCCACCTCCGCACCGAGCAGGGGATCAGAAACCTGACCGACGCGGAGGCCGAGGCCATCATCGCCAAGGACCGCGAATCGAACCAGCGCGACCTGTTCGAAGCCATCGAACGCGGCGACTATCCGCGCTGGCTGATGCAGGTGCAGCTGATGACCGAGGAGCAGGCCCGGACCTATAAAATCAATCCGTTCGACCTGACGAAGGTGTGGTATCACGGCGATTTTCCGCTGCACGACGTGGGCATTCTGGAACTCAACCGCAATCCGGAAAACTTCTACGCCGAAGTCGAGCAGGCCGCCTTCAACCCGATGAACATCGTCGAGGGCATCGGCTTCTCGCCCGACAAGATGCTGCAAGGACGCCTCTTCTCCTACGGCGATGCGCAGCGTTACCGCCTGGGCGTGAATCACAACCTGATTCCGGTGAACAAGCCCCGCTGTCCGTTCCACGCCTACCACCGCGACGGGCAGATGCGCACCGACGACAATTACGGCGCGACGACGCCCTACGAGCCGAACAGCTACGGCGAATGGCAGGACACGCCGGCCCTCAAGGAGCCGCCCCTGGCCGTCGACGGCGCGGTCTACAACTACGACGAGCGCGAATTCGACGACGATTATTACACGCAGCCGGGCAAGCTGTGGCGGCTGATGACGCCCGCAGATCAGCAGGCGACATGCGAAAACACGGCGCGCGCCATGGGCGATTCGGAACTGTTCATCAAGCAGCGGCACGTGCGCAACTGCTACAACGCCGATCCGTCGTACGGTGAAGGCGTGGCCCGGGCGCTGGGCATCAGCCTCGCCGAAGCCCTGACGGCCGAAGACCCCGCGCATCCCGCGTGGGATAAAAGATAAATCCGCCCCATCCCAGCCCTCCTTCAGGGAGGGAGATGGCATACGCTCCGGACGGCGGTACATTAGAGTATGTGATCACGCCCGGTAAAACGGAGGTAAACAAAAATTCCCGTCGTTGGTTCGACGGGAATTTTTGGTATTTATGCCTGCGGCGTCGGTTCGCCGCCCTGCGGCTTGTTGCCGCGGCCCCGATTGCGGCCTCCGCGGTGACGGCGGCGGTCGCGGGTCCCGCGGTTGCCTTCGCCACGGCCCGAAGCGTGGTCGCTGTCCGGCGAAGCGGGTTGTGCCGCGGCAGGTTCCGCAGCCGCAGCCGCAGTCGCAGCCGCCGGGCGTTCGCTGCGACGGTCCCGGTCGTTACGACCCGAACGGTCGCCGCGTCCGCCGCGTCCGCGGCCCGAACCGGAACGCCCTCCCCCGCTGCGACCCCCGCGCCCCCGGCCGAAGCGGCCGCGGTTCTCGTCGGGAGCGTATTTCGGGCCTTCGCCCACGCTCTCGGGCAGTTCGGCCTTGCGGATGTCCCGCTCGATGAATTTCTCGATCTGGTGGAACTTGCCCTGCTCCTCCTCGCTGACGAACGTCATGCCGCCGCGCGGGCCGTACGGCCGATGCGGTGGATGTAGTCCTCGGGGTCGTGCGGCACGTCGTAGTTGAGCACCAGGCCGATGTCCTCGATGTCGATACCGCGCGCGACGATGTCCGTGGCGACGAGGATTTTCACCTTGTTGTTCTTGAAGTTGAGCATCACCTCCTCGCGCTGCGCCTGCTCCAGGTCGGAGTGCATGGCCGCAACGTCGAGTCCCATGCGCTTGAGCGTATGGGCCAGCTCCTTGACCTTGAGTTTCGACGACGAGAAGATGATCGTCTTCGAGTCGGTCGGCTCGGCGAACAGCTCGCGGATGATGCCCAGTTTCTGACGCTCGTAGCAGATGTAGGCCGACTGGTCGATGGCTTCGTTGGGTTTCGAAATGGCGATGTTGACCTCGGCGGGATTGCGCAGAATGGTCTTGGCCAGTTCGCGGATCTTCGGGGGCAGCGTCGCCGAGAACATGATCGTCTGCCGTTCGGCGGGCATGTAGGAGATGATCTTCATAATGTCGTCCGAGAAACCCATGTCGAGCATGCGGTCGGCCTCGTCGAGAATCAGGTATTCGACGTGCGAAAGATCGACGCCGCTGTTTTGCAGGTGGGCGATCATGCGGCCCGGAGTGGCGATCACCACGTCGGCGCCGTTCAGCATGCCGTTTTTCTGGATGTCCCAGCCCTTGCCGTCGCCGCCGCCGTAGACCACCGTCGTCGAGAGGGGCGCATAATAGGAGAAGCCCTGGAACTGCTGGTCGATCTGCTGCGCCAGCTCGCGCGTCGGCACGATGATCAGCGATTTCACCACATTGTCGGGGTTGCCCTCGATGAGCAGTTTGTTCAGCAGCGGCAGCGTATAGGCCGCGGTCTTTCCCGTACCGGTCTGGGCGCAGCCGATAATGTCGCGGCCCTCCAGAATCACCGGAATCGTGTGCTCCTGCACGGGAGTCATCTCGTGGAAATTCATATCCTCAAGACCGTCGAGGATTTCATCCTCCAGGTCGAGTTCATCGAAACGCATAAAACAGAAATTTTTAATTCTTAATTTTTCACTTTTAATTGCACGGTCCGGAAATGACATCTCCGAATAGCGTGGCCGGCGTGCAGCCCGTGATGCGAACCCTCACATAGTCGCCGACCCGATGATACCCGCGGTCGAAAACCACCACCTTGTTCTGCGAAGTGCGCCCCGACAGCTGGTTCCTGTCGCGCTTCGACTCGCCCTCGACCAGCACTTCGAACTCCCGGCCCACATCGCGCAGGTTGCTCGCATGGCCCAGCTCGTTTTGCAGGGCGATGATTTCGGACAGCCGGCGCGACTTCACCTCCTCGGGAACGTCGTCCCCCAGGTGCTTTTCGGCAAAAGTGCCCGGACGCTCCGAATACTTGAACATGTAGGCGAAATCATAGCCCACCTCGCGCATCAGCGACAGGGTTTGCAGGTGCTCCTCCTCCGTCTCGCCCGAGAAGCCCGCGATCAGGTCGGTGGTGATCGCACAGTCGGGCAGATAGCGGCGGATGGCGGCGATGCGGTCGAGATACCATTCACGCGTATATTTGCGGTTCATGCGGCCGAGCATCGACGTGGCGCCCGACTGGGCCGGCAGGTGAATCGCCCGGCAGACGTTGGGCATCGAGGCCATGACCTCCAGCAGGCCGTCGCTCATATCCTTGGGATGCGAGGTGGCGAACCGCACGCGCAGCAGCGGCGAGACCGACGCCACGCGGCGCACCAGCTCCGGGAAATCGACGTCGCCCGTACGGTAGGAATTGACGTTCTGCCCCAGCAGCGTCACCTCGCGGTAGCCGTTTTCGAACAAACTGCGCGCCTCGGCGACGATGGTCTCCGCATCGCGGCTCCGCTCGCGGCCCCGGGTGTAGGGGACCACGCAGTAGGAACAGAAGTTGTCGCACCCCCGCATGATCGCCACGAAGGCGCTCACGCCGTTGCGGTCGAGGCGCACGGGGGCGATTTCGGCATAGGTCTCCTCGGTCGAAAGCAGCACGTTGACACCCTTGCCGCCCGCCTCGGCCTCGCGCACCAGGCGCGGCAGGTCGCGGTAGGCGTCCGGCCCGGCCACGACATCGACGCCCGCAGGTCCCTCGACCAGCTTCTCGCGCAGGCGTTCGGCCATGCAGCCGATGACGCCCACGACAAGACCCGGATTCGCGCGCCGGTAGCGTTTCATCTCGGCCAGACGGCCCCAGATGCGCTGCTCGGCGTTGTCGCGGATCGAGCAGGTGTTGATCAGGATGACATCGGCCTCGCCGATGCGGTCCGTATAGACATAGCCTTCGCGCTGCATGAGCGAAACGACGATCTCCGTGTCGCCGACGTTCATCTGGCAGCCGTAGGTCTCGATGAAAAGTTTGCGCCCGGCGCCCTCCAAAGGCCGTAATGTATTGACGTTAAATCCCAATTTTCAATTCTTAATTTTTAATTCTTAATTGGCGGAGCCTATTCCGCCTGTATCTCGTTTTTCTCGGGGAACTGCTTGAAGCCCTCCCCGAAGGTTTCGTAGGCATCCGTCACCACGACGAATGCCTTCGGGTCGATCTCCTTGATCTTGTGCTGCACGAGGCGCACCTCCTTGCGGCTCACCACCAGAAAGATCATGTCGCGCAGCGAATCGGTGTACATGCCCTTCGACTTGATGTAGGTGGCGCTGCGGTCGAGGTCGTCGATGATGAACCGTTTCAGCTCCTCGTGGTGGTCGCTGATGATGAACAGCAGCTTGTCGTACGACGCGCCGTCGAGCAGGTAGGCGATCACACGCGACGAGATGTAGATCGTGATGAGCGAATAGAGCGTCAGCATCCAGCCGTTCGCTGCCGCCTCGCCCGTGCCGATTCCGAAGCCGATCACGGCCAGTCCCGACAGCACGACGAACCCGTCGGCCAGCAGGATGCCCGTCGAGAACTTGATCCCGGCGAACTTCTGCAACAGCATGCCCACGATGTCCGTGCCCCCCGTGGTCGCCTGCTGCCGCACGACGATACCCTGCCCGATGCCGATCACCACGGCGCCGATGACGCACGTCAGCAGCAGGTCGTTCGAGAGGTCCAGCCGCCCGCCCAGCAGCAGCGAAGGGTCCAGCGACTCGACCGCCTCGGGATTCGGGTAGACCAGCCGCGTGAGCACGTTCATAAAGCCCGGCGTATAGAGCGCCGCCAGCACCGTGCGCGTGCCGAAACCGCCGCCGAAGACCAGCATGGAGATCAGCATCAGCGGAATGTCGAACATGTAACCGAACGTACCGACCTGGACCGAAGGGAAGATGTTATGCAGCACGATACCCATGCCGTAGACCCCGCCCGGCACGAACTTGTAGGGATTGACGAAGAGCACGAACCCCGCGCCCATGACCGAGCAGCCGAGGAAAATCAGAAACCACGAGCGCCACCACGCCCACGAGCCCATCGGTTCGAGCAAAGCCTTTGTGTTCATACATTAATTCATTTAGAATGCAAAGATACTAAATTCTCCGGAAATGCGGGATACGGCGGCGGTTTTTTCGCCCCCAGCTTCCACATACGGATTTTTTGACTATATTTGCATGAACAAGTTAACACGCGAAAAAGATGATTCTGACGATATATACGGCTACCACCATGATTATCATCGCCTATCTGCTCGGCTCGATTCCAAGCGCCGTATGGATCGGCAAGAAATATTACGGCATCGACATCCGCGAGCACGGCTCGAAGAACGCCGGAACGACCAACATGCTCCGCGTGCTGGGCCGGCGGGCCGCCCTGCCGGTCTTCGCGCTCGATTTCCTGAAAGGATTCGTGGCCGTGACGATCATCGAACTGATGCAGTACGACGACCTGATCGGACAGAACGACCTGATAAACCTCAAGATCGTCGCCGTGTTCGCCGCCGTGCTGGGCCATATCTTCCCGATTTTCGCCGGATTCCGCGGCGGGAAGGGCGTCGCGACGCTCGTGGGCGCCGTGACGGGCATCTATCCCCCCGTGGCGCTGCTGTGCTTCGGCGTGTGGCTGGTGATACTGATGGTCTCGCACTACGTGTCGCTGGCCTCGATGGTCGCCGGATGCTGCTTCCCCGTCTTCACCCTCATATCGCCCAAAGTCAACGGATCGACGGCCTTCGTGGTGTTCTCGTTCGTGATCGCCATCCTGCTGATCTACACCCACCGCAAGAACATCGAACGGCTGAAGGCGGGAACCGAGTCGAAGACCTTCATATGGAAGCCGCGGCGCGTGAAACTCGACGACGAGGAGCGGAAAAAGAGCGGCAAAGAGCACGATCGGGAATAACCGGCTCCGGACTTTTCGACGAAATTATCCGCATAAAAGGATAAATCCTGCGGCCGGCATACGGCAAAATAAATTTTTACGTTATCTTTGCGCCGCAATAAAGACCTAAAGCAAGCGTCATGTTACAGGAAAACCTGCTGAAAATATACGAAACGAGTTTTCGGGAGAATCGGGAGATGTCGGCGTTGACCGACTATTTCAAGGGCGAGACCTTTTCGTACTATGAAATGGCCAAGGAGATTGCGAAAATCCACCTGCTTTTCAAGAAAGCCGGGATCAAGCAAGGCGACAAAATCGCGCTCATCGGCCGCAACAACCCACGCTGGTGCATCACCTACATGGGAACCATCACCTACGGAGCAGTGATCGTGCCGATCCTCCAGGATTTCACCCCTGCGGACATCATCCATATCATCAACCACTCGGAAAGCCGCCTGCTGTTCCTGGGCGACAACTTCTGGGACGTGATCGAGGAGGACCAGATCAAGCAGATCGAAGCCGTATTCTCGCTCACGGACTTCCACGCGATCTACGAGCGCGACGGCAAGTCGCTCACCAAGTTCCAGCGCGACATCGTGAAGAACTACCGCACCAAGTATCCGCGCGGATTCAGCGTCAACGACATCAAATATCCCGAAATACCCAACGACCAGGTCGTCCTGCTCAACTACACCTCGGGAACGACCGGCTACTCGAAGGGCGTGATGCTCACGGTGAACAACCTCACGGGCAATGTGGTGTTCGCCGCAACGACAATCAACACCCAGACCGGACAGCGGTACTTCCAGAAAGGAGGCCGCACGCTGTCGTTCCTGCCGCTGGCCCACGCCTACGGCTGCGCGTTCGACTTCCTCGCGCCGCTGGCCGTCGGCGGACACATCACCCTGCTGGGCAAGATTCCGGCGGCGAAAATCCTGCTGGAAGCGATGGCCGTCGTGAAACCCACGATCATCTGCTGCGTGCCGATGATCCTCGAAAAAGTCTACCGCAAGCAGGTGCTCCCGATGCTGGAGAAAGGCCCCATGTCGATCGCCATGAAGATTCCGCTGCTCAATTCGGCCATCTACTCGGTGATCCGCAAGAAACTGATGGACGCCTTCGGCGGCAACGTCGGAATCTTCATCGTCGGCGGCGCGCCGATGAACCAGGAGACCGAATCGTTCCTGATGAAGATCAAGTTCCCGATCACGATCGGCTACGGCATGACCGAATGCGCCCCGCTGATCAGCTTCACCCCCGACAACGAGTTCAAGGCCGGTTCGTGCGGCCGGTTTCTGAAAGGACTGCTCGAAGTGAGGATCGACTCGGAAGACCCGCAGCGCGTGGCCGGCGAAATCCTCGTCCGCGGCGAGCACGTTATGAAGGGATACTACAAAAACGACAAGGACACCCACAAGGTCCTCGACGAGGAGGGATGGCTCCATACGGGCGACATGGGCACGATGGACCCCGACGGCACGCTCTACATCCGCGGCCGTTCGAAAACCATGATCCTCTCGGGCAACGGCCAGAACATCTATCCCGAGGAGATCGAGGACAAGCTCAACAACATGTACCTCGTGCTCGAATCGCTGGTGCTCGACGCCGGAAACGGCAAGATCAAGGCCCTCGTGGTCCCCGACTACGAACAGGCCGAGGCCGAGGGCGTGGACAAGGCCGACCTGCCGCAGATCATGCAGAACAACCTTCAGGAACTCAACGCGCAGCTGGCCGCCTACGAGCGGATCTCGGGCATCGCACTCTACCCCAACGAGTTCGAAAAAACCCCGAAACGAAGCATCAAACGCTATCTATACGAACCCTCGCTGTTGAACAAATAAGGCACAGGCAGGTAACCAATTGGATTCTCTATCCCAAAATTCTTCATAGTCACTGAATCCATTCTAACAATGAGGCGTCACTAATTAGTACGGTTACCTGCTTTCTTTCACACCCGGCTTCCGAAGAGCCGGGTGTTTTTTGAATCGGCGCGTCGCGGGCAAAGCTCGATGCGTCGCGGCAAAGCTCAAACAAGTTTGGCTTTGCCCGCGACTTTCACTATATTTGAAGCATGAAAATCCAGAAAAAACAAGCTATCGGTGAAAACCTGCTCTACGTGATGGTCTGGACGGCCATCATCCTGGTCCCGGTCCTCAACTCGCAGATGATGTCCGAAATGCACGTCAACCTGGAAAACGTGCTGACTGCCTGGAGGTATATCGCCCCCTATCTGGTCATCTTTCTCATCCACAATGCCATCATCGCCCCGCGCTACATGCTCCGGCGAAAATACGGGAAATACCTCGCGAGCAACCTGGCGCTGATCATCAGCGTCTTCTGGCTGGTGCAGATCTACGAGGACCACCTCACGGACCACCTCCTCAAACAAAACGATCCCGAAGCGCTCGACGCCTACCGCAAAGCGTCGTTCTCCAATCTGGAGATGTACTGGAACGTGGTGCTGGGATTCTTTATGACCGGAGCCAACACGGGTATCAAGCTGATATACCAGTCGATGCGCGACGAACAGCAGATGGAGGCGCTCAAGCGCCAGAACCTGCAGGCCGAAATGGATTACCTGAAATACCAGATCAACCCGCACTTCTTTATGAACACGCTCAACAACATCCACGCGCTGATCGACATCGACACCGAGTCGGCCAAGAACGCCGTGATCGAGCTTTCGAAGATGATGCGTTACGTGCTCTACGAGTCGGGACACGAGATCATTTCGCTCAACCGCGACATCCAGTTCCTGAAAAACTACATCGAACTGATGCGCATTCGTTACACCGACGCCGTGAATATCAGCGTGGAGTCGCCCGGCAACCTGCCCGAACAACTGTCGATCCCGCCGCTGCTGCTGATCGTCTTCGTCGAAAACGCCTTCAAACACGGCGTAAGCTACAACCATCCGTCGTTCATCCGCCTGAAGATCGAATACGCCGACGGGCAGGTGACCAGCACGCTCACCAACAGCCGCCACGCCGCCCAGAGCAGCAAACACCCCGCGGGAATCGGACTGGAGAACGTCCGCAAACGCCTCGAACTGATCTACGGCGCGAAAAACTACTCGCTGGAAATCCGCGAGGAGGAGAAGACCTATACCGTAAAACTCGTAATCCCGACGCTCAATGCTTAAATGTATCGCCATCGACGACGAGCCGCTGGCTCTGCGTCAGCTGACAAGCTACATCTCGAAAATTCCCTATCTGGACCTCGTCGCAAAATACAACAACGCCCTGGAAGCGCAGCAGATGCTCGCGGGAGAGAAGGTGGACCTGATTTTCGTCGACATCAACATGCCCGACCTCAACGGCGTGGATTTCGTCCGCGCGCTGATCGACCGCCCGATGGTGATTTTCACCACGGCCTATTCGGAGTACGCCGTCGAGGGATTCAAGCTCGACGCGGTGGACTACCTGCTCAAACCGTTCAGCTTCGCCGATTTCAGCCGTTCGGCGGCCAAGGCCAATTCGCTCTACGAGCTACGCCACAACCAACGGCCGCCACAGGAGGGAGAATCCGAGGCGCTGCCCAAAGACAAGGAGTATATCTCGGTGAAGGCCGATTACAAGGTTTCGCTGGTGAAGATCAGCGACATCGTCTATCTCGAAAGCGAAGGCGAATACGTGCGCATGCACCTCGCCGACGGAACGACCATCACCACGCTGTTCCGGCTCAAGAACATGGAAACGGCGCTTCCTTCGGAGTCGTTCATGCGCGTGCACCGTTCGTACATCGTCAACCTGCGCACGATCAAGGCCTACGTCAAAGGGCGCATCTTCCTCAACGACACGGAGTACGTACCGATCGGCGAGAATTACAAGGAAGCCTTCCAGGGATATATCGACAAGAATTTCCGAAATTTGTAGCGATCCAGCCGGGCGGAGATCAGGTACCGCCGAGTACAGGGAAACGGACGGGGAAACGACTGGGGAAACGGACGGTCAATCACCGGAAAGATCCGGAAACCCGCCGAGCTGGACATACTCCCCGTCGCGGCATTCGCAGCAGTAATGCCGCAGGCCGTTGGTCAGAATGACGTAGCGCGCCCCCAGCACCGAATTGTAGCGCACGGCCTGCGCGAGCGTCCGGCTGTTGATCGGGATGCACGGGGCCTTGCACTCGGCCAGGAGCAGCGGCTCGGCCCGGTCGCCCACGACCACCACGTCGGCCCGCTGGGGCTGGCCGTTGAGCGCCACGGCATACTCCTGGACGATGCGTTTGGGCTGCACGCCGCAATACGCCGTCAGGTAAGCGATCAGATGCTGGCGGACCCACTCCTCGGGCGTCAGCACGAGATAAATGCCCCGCAGGGAATCCCAGACCTCCACGCCGTCGCCGCGGCGGCGCGCACGCAGCCGGATGGCAGGAAAATTGAGTTTGGGCAGCCCGGACATCGCAGTATCGAAAAATTTCTGTATCTTTACGGAGGACAAATATACGAACTTATGCGGACTATCCTTTCGACCATAGCGCTTTTTTCCCTCTGCGGACTTTGCGCGCAGGAGTACACACCGACTTACGGACGCGAATTGCCGCGCGGCGAGATACTCGCCTATCCTTCGGCCGAAGCGGCCACGGTGGCCGACGGCGGCGACAACCGCTACTTCACGCGTCTGACGGAATGGAACCTCAAGGACAACGTTTTCTCGACACCGTTCACCGTGCCGTTCGCATGGGCCAACCGGCAGGTGCTGTTCCACCTGGGATGGGCGTCGGGCGACTACGAAGTGCGCGTGAACGGCCTTCCCGTGGCCTGCAACGCCGACGGCAACAACCCGGCGGAAATCAACATCACCAAACAGGCCAAAGAGGGCCGCAACATGCTCGAAGTCATCCTCGCGCAGCCGTCGTCCGTCGCACCGCTCGAAAGCTGGAAAGAGGCTCCGGCGCCCGCCATCGGCGGAGCCTGGCTGATGAGCCAGCCCACGCTGCGCGTGCGTGACGTCGTGACCAGAACCCGCATGGGCGAAGACGGCAACGCCACGGCGGAGATCGCCGTCGCGGTGAAAAGCGAGGCCCTCAACCCGCGCACCTCGCGCATCCACTACCAGCTGCTCACGCCGACGGGCGAAAATGCCGCAGCGGGACAGAAAGACGTCACCCTCGACATGCGCCGCGAAGACACGCTGCGTTTCCTGGCCCGTATTCCCGCCAACTTGCTGTGGAGCGCCGAACTCCCCACGCAGTACACGCTGCGGCTCAAAACCCAGCACGAAGGCCGCTACGTCGAATATCTGGAACTCCGCCTCGGCTTCCGCTCGGTGGAGATGCAGGACGGGCGGATGTCGCTGAACGCACGCCCCGTGACGCTACGCGTACGCGAAGTCCCCGCGGCGATCACCGAAAACGAAATCGCGGCGCTGCGCGAGCAGGGATTCAACACGCTAAAACTGCTGCCGGGGCCTGTGCCCGAATCGCTGCTGAACTTTTGCGACGTGCAGGGCCTCTACGTGATTGCGCAGGCGCCGATCGACACCCGCCGCAGCGGGGAGTCGCGCCGCAAGGGCGGGAATCCGTCCAACGACCCCGAATGGCAGCCGGCATACCTCGAACGCACGGAGAACAGTTACCACACCACGAAGCGCCATCCGTCGGTAGTGGCCTTCGCGCTGGCCACGCAGTCGGCGAACGGCATCAACCTTTATGAAAGTTATTTGAATATGAAGCGTTTCGGCGATTCGCGGCCTTTCATCTACCCGGACGCCGGTGGCGAATGGGACAGCGACAAACTGGCGCTGGAATAACCCCGGAGGCCGGAAAAGCAGAAATTTTTCAAAATTTTTCCGGCAAAATTTTTGGAGATATAAAAATTATAGCTACCTTTGCACTCGCAATCAGATAATGATTGATGCCTCTTTAGCTCAGTTGGTAGAGCACGACACTCTTAATGTTGGGGTCCAGGGTTCGAGCCCCTGAGGGGGTACAAAGCAAAAGACTGATAATCAATGATTATCGGTCTTTTTGTTTTTTGTGCGTCTACCCTGTCGTCGGGCATTTTCGGGTGGAAAAGAGAGCGTTTTCGGGGAAATGTTTACCCTTTTGTTTACCCCGTTTCTCGGAGGGTAAACAGAAATGCCAATCTTCTGCACAACACGTGCAATCTAATGACTATCAATGTAAATGCGATATTCCGTAAAGACAAAATTAAATCAAACAATACCGCGCCGATACACATTCGGTTTACCCTAAATCGCAAAATCCGCTATGTAAGCACGGGCGTCACCATCCACATAAGCAAGTGGGACTTTGAAAATCAACGCATTAAGGACAATTCGCCCGAAATGCAGGAATTACAATACTCAATCGACAGCAAGCTAAACGAATACCGCCGCAAAATCAAACGCTTGGAAGCATTAGAGGTAGAGGTTACTCTCGACAATCTTTTGGAAACCAACGGGCGGAAAATAAACTGCACGGTCGGCGAATATCTAAAACAGACGATAGAACGGCTTGAAACGCTCGGTAAATACGGTTCGGCGTCTAAACATCGTTCTTTACTCTCCCGCCTGTCTGAATTTAGGTCGCTAAATATTCGTTTCGATGAAATAGACCTCGCCTACCTACGTGATTTTGAATTGTTCCTGCGTAAAGAGGGCAACACAACCAACAGCATAGCCACGAAATACGCCATTTTGCAATGTTTGTATATTCGTTGTCATGTAGGCCTGTGTCCTCTTTTTCGGACCCCATCAGAATCAACGCAAAAGCTGCCTGACCATATGGTCAGGCAGCTTTTGAACTCCAACGTCGTCGTATTAGAAAATCCGCAGCAACGCACCGGAAAGCGCGGAGCGCACTTCGGGAGCGTTCCGCACCTCTTCGGGAATGGCAGTTCTCGTATAGACGCTCTCCTCGGCCTTATCGGTCTGGCTGATCATCGTCAGCGTTTTTCCGTCTCCGCTCAACTCAAAGGCGTAGCTGGCGCCCCAAGGCTCACCGTCGCGGTAACGGCCCGAAAGCTGCGCACCGTTGACCGCAAAATCGCCGGAATAGCACACAAAGGTCGGAGTTTCCACCTTCTGGAAGATGTTGAACGTCCCGTCGGACAGGAACTCGACGTAGACATCGAAATCCGCATATGCCTCGTTGCTCCACTTCGTCTGGCGCCACTCGCCCACAACGCCCGAATCAATGTTTTTCGAACCGTCGTCATCCTTCGAACAACCGGCTGAAAACAGGAACAAAACAGCCGCAAACAGGGAATAAATATATTTTTTCATTGTATTTTAACTCTATCGTTTATAACCAGCCTCCGTTTTCAGCACCCGTTTCGCGGGCAATGACGGCAAACGTCTTGGTAATTTCGATGCCGCCCATAACCGACCCCGTTCCGGGCCTGTTGCCGCCGCCCACCGCCTTCACGGTGATGTGCGCAACTCCCGGCTTCGTACATTTGATCATCAACTGACCGTTGTACATCTTCGGTTCCACGGCCATGCCGAGTTTCTGCATATCTTCCGCCGAGACTTCGACACCCATATAGGTCAGATCCTTGGCCGAACCTCCGAAATGTTTCGTAAGGGTGACAAGCTCCAGTTTGCCGGTCTTGACTTTCAGACAGGGCGTTCCTTCGATCTGCATCAGCAACTGGTAGGCATCGGTCAAACCCGTACCCATTTTGCCGCGGTATTTTTCGAGATTGATCGTCCCGCCGGAGGTTTTGGACCCTTCAAACCGCGAATCGATGTCGTTCACCGAGGTGAGCAGCATCGAAATAAACTCCTCGCGCGTGAAGTGTTTGCCCTTGGCCAGCGCATAGGAAAGCCCCAGAGCGGCCACTCCCGAAACATGCGGACAGGCCATCGAGGTTCCCTGCATGTATCCGTAATCCGAACCGCTGATCTCCGAACAGAGCGTCGAAAGCACCCCGGCCTTCTCTCCGCCGCTCAAACCGCTCGTCTCACCGCCCGGAGCTGCGATGTTGCAACCGGGACCGTAGCAGGTGTAGGGGGCAGGCAGACCGTCCGGCGCAACCGATGTCACCGAGATGCAGCTGCGATGGCCGCCCGGATAGTTGGAGATCGAAAGACCCTCGTTGCCTGCGGCGAAGATGGCCAGACCTCCCTCCATGGCGGGACAGTTGTTCTGCGAAATGAAGTAGCGGATGGCTTCGTACTCCAGCGGCGCGGTTCTTTCATAGACCCGGTCCGAAGAGATGCCCGATCCCTGATAGCCGTAGGAGCATTGCAGGATGGAAGCGCCATGGTCCGCGGCATACTTGATGGCACGGCTCACCGTATAGTCCGTAGGTTGATTCTTGGCCGAGAGAATCTGGCACGACATCAGGCGCACGCCGTCGTTGTTCCCCGTACCGCCCGCAACGCCCGCAACACCGAGGCCGTTGTTGTTAATGGCGGCCACGGTTCCCGCGACATGCGTTCCATGACTGCTGTCGCCCTCCTTCTTGCCGCTCGCGTCCACCGAGACCTGGTCCCATGTAATGGGTCCGTCGTCCGTGAAATTCCAGCCGTGAATGTCCTGATTGCCGAACTCGGGCGAGGGGTTGGGGTTGACCCACATGTTTGCCGCCAAGTCGGGATGGGTGTATTTCACGCCCTCGTCCACGATAGCCACGATGACACGCGGATCGCCGCCGGTGAGTTTCCACGCCTCGGCCACATTGATGTCCGCACCGGCCTGCGAGGTCGTGGCAATCGCCTGGTCGGCGTTGTTGATGTAATGCCACTGCCAGAAAAGATTCGGGTCGTTGAACTCCGAACGGATCAGCGAACGGGTTTTGCCGGGTGCGCCCTCCCGAAACGGATAAGCCTTGCCGTCAAAAGCCATCTGGCGTTTGATGCTGAACTGAATGGTCGAAATTTCGGCCATGCCCGCAAGCCGTTCAGCTGCCTCGTCGAGGTTCTGATCCTCATCGAAATGCAGCACATACCACCGGTGGAGTCCTGCGGCGCGCGTACGGGCCTCATGCTCGCCGGCGTCGGAGAACACACGCTTGAGCGAGGTGACGCGAAGCTGGTCCAGGACCTCGTCCACGGTCTCGATACCCGACCGGGTCATAGCCGCACGCGTCACGGCATATTTGGCAGCCGCCTGTTCGAGGGCCGGAATGGCCTCATCGCTGAATTTGGCGATCAACGTCCCCCGAACGGCATCGTCGGAGGTGTTGCAGATTTTAACGGCGGTCGTTGCTTCGGGACCGCCAGTCGCATCGGGCGACTCCTGCAAGGGGTCTGTCGTACAGGCCGCAAGCAGAACGGAAGCAAGAATCAGAAATTTATTGATGTCCCTCATATAATTCTTGAGTTGAATAATCGGCACGTCCTTGTTGTCGGAAAAAGCGGGAGACCGGCGTCATGCCGAAATGCCGATCTCCCGCCGGTCATCTATTTTTCAGCCTTTTCGGCCCGTATTCCCACGTTGCGGAACTCCCCCGCCGCCGAAACCGGAGCCGGAACCGCCGGCATCACGGAAATTCGGGCGGCGCTCCTCTTCACGCTCGGCGCCGAAGCGGGCATCGGCGCGACAATGAGGTTTTCAGGCATTCGGGCCGTCACAGCGGGTGTACGCCCCGCTGCGCCGCTGAATCGGGGCAATTCGACGAAGTTGCGCGGAGTGAACGCCTCGACGGCCTGTTTGCGCAGGATGGCGATGCGCTCCAGAGCCGCGCTCGAAAGTCCTCCGAGATCCTTTGCCGGGTCCACGAGCATCATTTCGCCCATGAGGCTGAACAGCGCGGAGGGGCTTCCCGAGAACAGGAAACTGAACGTGAGTCCCTGCTCCAAGGCCGCGGGCGAGGGTACGCAATAGAGGTATCCCTCGGCCACGGCGCCCATGAACATGCCGTATCCGAAGTAGACATTCGTGTTTTCCAGCGGAACGAATCCCATGGTCACCGTCTGGCCCTCGTAGATTCCGGTAGTCAGGTTCTGGTCGGAGAAAAGCGCCAGAGCGCCGTTGTAGCCCGCGAACGTGCTGACACCGGGCATGTACATACCCAGAATCGCACCGCCTTCCTGGAACTCGACACCCGAAAGTCCCTTGACGTTCAGAACCGGCAGATCCTGCGAACTCTGCTCCGCGTTCTCCTCGATCGTCACCTGTCCGATCTTCCGGCGGACGGGCTTCGCGTCGGTATAGTCGACCGCATAGTAGTTCCACGATGTCGATTTCAGATAATCGAGCGAGGGCTGTTCTTTATCGGACAGGAAGTCGGTGTACTCGAAGGTGTCCAGCGCCGGGTTGTACCGTCCCGTAGTGCGGTAATCGGCCTGTATGATCTTATGAATGTAACCGTTGCCGGCACGCAGCAACAGCGTATAGGCGCTGTCGCCGTTCAGCCCCGTGAACATCGTGCTGAAATGCCCGTCGTTGAGCGAAGCGAGCTGCTCGGCAGTAAATTTCAGGCCCTTGGCATCGAGCAGTTCGTCGTGGTTCTTGCCCTCGATCCGGTCGGTGCGGAAAAGTCCGTAGGTCACCGACTCGATGTTTTCGCCGAAAGCATAGAATTTCGCCGAGTTGTCGGGCGTGATGCCCTGGCCGGCAAACTCGTTGGTGGCTTCGAGCCCCATGGTCAGGATCACCGGTCTCTGGTCGCCCTTCGCAATGTAACCGAAACTGATCGAGACATAATCACGCATGGTGTTGTCCCCCTCGTCGTAGATGCAGCCCACGAGCGTGTATTTCCCGGTCGCCTTGTTTTCGATCCGGATCGTGCCCGAACCTTCGATCTCTCCGTCGAAGTTCTTCGAAGCGTCCATATCCTGAGCCGCCAGGCTGGTCTGACCCGCGTCGAGCACACCCTCGAACAGCGAGAATTTCATCGCCCGGGCATCGGCCACGAACGAAGCCCGAATGTTCACGACTCCGTCAGCGGGTTCGCTCTTCGCAAGGGTTACCGTGTAATCGGGAACCTCGACGCCCGGAAGCAGGATGCGGAGCATGCCGTCGCGGTTGGCCCGGTAGAAGGCTCCGGCGGTCTTCTCCAGTTCGATCAGAAGACTTTGCGCCGGGAAGGTGATGACACCGTCCCTGAGCGTTCCGTACTGCCCGGTCGATTCGTCCATCATAAAGTTTTCCGAGACATTGGACGCGATCCGAAGTTCACCGTCGTCAGTCACCAGCGTCAGTCCGGTGGACTGGTAGGGAATGAAAACCTTGTCGGGATCGCGGGCGTCGACAAACGTATAGAGATCCCGGCCCTGGAAGTTCACCGGCCCGCCGGCCAGCGCCTTGAGCATTTCATCGCCGTAGACCTTCATGCGGTAATAGCCCGGGATGTCGCTGCGCTGGAAAATCTCCACCTCGATCTCCGGATAGGGATTGAAGCCCGCCGAGGAGAGCGAATAGACGTTGCTGAGGATTTCGTCGCGCCACTTTCCCTTGGTATGGGTTCCGTCGGCGCTCGTCACAGGCTCCCAGCCCGCACGGATGACCGAGAACGAAAGTCCCGTCGCACGCGGACCGTAGAGCGAAATGTAGCGCGGGTCCTCGATGCGGATTTCGCAGGTATACTTCACGCCCTCCTCGGCCTTGGAGAAGGAAACCGTGAATTCGGTCTCCTGCTCGCCGGGACCGAACGTGATCGGCTCGATCTCAAGGATGCCCTCTTCGCTGGTCGTGATTTCGACCGGAACGGTGATCGCATCGAGATATTTGGCGCGGCGGACCTTGTAGGTCACCGTCGCTTCGTCGGCGGGGTCCACCTCCACTTCCACCGGAGAGTCCTGCTGGGGGAAGTAGACGCCGTAGTTGTCGGGGTTCTCTTCCGCCCCCTTCGTATAGGTCGGATCGTCCGAGCAGCCGGCCCATACGGCCGTTGCCAGGAATGCCCATAAGATATGCTTGAGTGTCTTCACTGTACTATGATTTAGATATTTACGCATAATTCAGCATCCGGCTAACCCTTCCACGGTTCGACCAGGCCCGAGGGGTCGGGATTGTTCTGCTTGGCAATGGCGGTATTGTTCTGGGTCTCGCCGCGGCTGATCACAAAATTCCAGTACGGAGCGCGGCCGTCGACGTTGAGCCGGTAGGATGCCGGAGCGTTCGTGCCGACGTATCCGCGTTTGCTGGACATGTCCAGACGCTTCATGTCGAACATGACGATGCCCTCGCCCCAGAATTCGATACGCTTCTGAAGCATCAGCTCGTTGACGAAACTCTTGAGCGTCGATTGGGCCGAGCAGTCGTAGACCGCGCCGTCCATCATGCGGTATTTGGTCATAAACTCGTTCAGCAGCCGGATGCCCCCCTGAACGTCACCGGCCTGTGCCGTGGCTTCGGCTTCGATGAAGTACATCTCTTCGACGCGCATGCAGCAATGGTCCGCCGCGCCGCCGACCTTGAAATCCTTGTAGGCGCCCTGCGCAGGCCGGAACTTGATGTTGACGTAGTCGGCGAGCTTTTCGGCGAAATACTCCTTTCCGTCGGGGCGGCAGCTCTTATAGCTGTAAGAGCCGCGGTCGGGATCGAGCCACGAATGGCGGCGGAAATCGCGGAGGTAGATGCTGTTATAGAGGTTTCGGTTGATGGCGCGACCGGCGTGGTAGGGCGCCCAGTCGTTCTCGCAGCTCATGTGCACCGTGAAGCACATGAGGTTGGCAACGCTCTCGCTCGGAAGCGCAAGGCCCCAGATCCAGGCGTTGTTCGACTCGGCATTGTTGAATCCGTTCGCGGGGTCCTCCCACTCCTCCTGCGTCAGCGGCGTGCGGCCGCTCGCGGTGATGGCTTTGCGCGCATACTCCGCAGCCGAGCGGTATGCCGCGGCGTCGTTCTTGTCCGTACCCCGTTCGAGGTATGCACGGGCCTTCAATCCGTAGACCAGCGCCAGGCTGATGGTGTACTTGTCGGGCGCCGTGAAGTTCTCAAGCAGCTTCCCGGCCTTCTCCAGATCGGGGAAAATCACCGAATCGTAGATCTCGTCGACCGTTGCACGGGGGTTGTTCTTGGCCTGGGCCTCCGTGGTCTCGGGCAGCACGATGGGAACGCCCAGCCCCAGCAGGTCGTCGGCCCGGGTGACCGTGTTCTCCTTGAACTCGTAAAGACGCACCAGATCGAGATAGAACATGGCCCGGTAGGCATAGGCGAAACCCAGGTAGGAACGCTCCTTGGCCCCCAGCGTGGCAATGTCCGTTTCGTCGATCAGGCTGATGACGTTGTTCGCCATCATAATCCAGGTGTAGTAGTTGTTCCAGGGAAGCGCACCTACGGCATATTCCGGTCCGAGCGCATCGTTGGCTCCCCACTGCTGAAACCAGTCGTAACCGATATTGCCCGTAATGGCGATGTCGCCCGTCATGGACTCCGTAGCGAGGTGGATGGCCGGAAGCGCGAAATCCCAGGCCAGGTTGTAACCGGTCGACCCGGGCTTTACGAGCGCCGCCGGGATACCGCCGACCAGCGTTTCGAGGGTTACCTGGTCCTCTGTGGCGATCTCCGTGGGGGTAACGTCTTTGATGCAGCTGCCGAGCAGGATGCTGAAGGCCGCCGCCGATATTTTCAGGATGTTTTTCATATTACATTAAAATTGGAGATTGATACCGCCCGAAATCGTACGGACAGGCGAATACGAGGCTTGGGAGGTAGATCCCGAATAGGAGTAGCGGGGATCGAAACCCTGACGCTTGGACCAGTACCATACGTTTTCGCAGGAGAGATAGACCCGCAGTTTGCCGACGCCGAACTTCTGCGTGATCTTCGACGGCAGCGTATAGCCGAAGTTGATGTTTTGCAGGTTCAGATAGCTGGCGTTCATCAGGAAGCGGTCCGAATTGGCATTCTGGTTCTGGTCTTCGTATTGCAGGCGGGGAATCCGCGACGTCGGATTCTCCGGGCCCCATGCGTTCAGAATGTCCTTGTGCCAGTTCTGACCGGTCGATTTGTTGGCCGGCGAGTACATCGCGGCGGCATATCCCGAATCGTAGGCCAGACCGCCGATCTGATAGGTGAAGGCGACACTGAAGTCGAAACCGTAGAAGTTGAGGCTCCGAATCCGCCGTAAAGATCGGGAATCGGGTTGCCGCAGAGGTAATCCGTGGCTTTGGCATATTCGGTCGTGGTGACGCGGCGTCCCGTGGGATTCTTCTCGCCGTCAAGTTCATCCATGTACCACATCGACTTTCCTTCGTCCGAGACTCCGGCAAATTTCTTCATATAGAACGTGTACATCGGCAGGCCCTCTCCGAAGAACGTGGTCCCGCTGACATAACCGCGGTACCCTTCGACCTCCTTGGTGCGACGCTCGGGAGGCAGCATGGTGATCTTGTTGCGCAGGTGCGTCATGTTGAGATTGAGGTTCCACTGCACGTGCTCGCGGTTGACGGGCATGAAATTGAGTTCGATCTCAATGCCGCTGTTGCGCATGTCGCCGACGTTGGCATAATAGGACGAATAGCCCAACGAGGGCGGCGTGGGGAACGACAGCAGCATGTCGGTCGTGCGGCGAAGGAAATACTCGACGCCGCCGGAGACCACACCCCGGTAAAGGCTGAATTCCAGACCGGTATTGAAGTTGGAGTTGGTCTCCCAGGTGATATTCTCGGAGCCTTTGTCTCTGAAGGCCGTCGAAACCTTGCCGTTCGCATTCTCGATCGTATAGGTGTTCGTATAACGGAAATCGCCGATGTTGTCGTTACCCTGCGAACCGATCGAAGCCTTGAACTTGAGGTTGTCGAGCCATTCGTGCGTCCCGGCCATGAAGTCCTCGCGCGTGATGATCCACGCGCCGCCCACCGACCAGAAGTTGCCCCAGCGATGTTTGGAGTGGAAACGCGACGAAGCGTCGCGGCGGAACGACGCCGAGAGGAAATACTTGTTGGAGTAATCGTACATCACGCGCGCGAAGTAGCCTTCGTTGTTGTACTCCAGACGCGAGGCCCCGGCGTTCTGCATGTCGATGATGGCGCCGGACAGTTCGTCGTTCTCGCCCGTGAGCATGTGGCTCTTGGCTGCGCCGAGCAGGTAAAAGGTTTGGTTGTAGTACTCGTGGCCGACCATGGCGTTCACGTTGTGGTCGCCGATCTGCTTCGTATAGTTGAGAATCTGCTGCGTGTTGTATTCATACTGGCGGGTGTGCTGCTTCGAGAGAAGGCCCTCTTCGCCGGCAAACTGGCCGAAATAGGGATTTCGGACGTCCGTCGAACGCGTCTCGTCGAGCGAGACGCCGGCGTTGAACGTGAACTTGAAATCCCGCAGGAACGAGATGTCGAAATAGCCCGTGCCGTTGAACGCGTTTCCCTCCGAGGCATTGGTGTTGAGCCGCGACTCCGAAAGGGCGTTGCTGTTGGGGAAAATCGAACGCACCATGCCGGCATTCTCACCGTAGTCGTAACGCTTGATTCCCTCTTCGGTATAGAGTATCCGGCCGTCGCCGCCCCGGATATAGAGCGGATAGATCGGACCGACGAGCGTCGTATAGGCGAAGACGTTGCCCGAGCTGTTGCTGGCGCCTTCGTCGTTGATCGAATTGTAATGGAACCGCGAGTAGCTGGCGTTGACGCCCAGTTTGAGCCACTTCTTGGCCTGGTAGTCCACTTTCGCGCGGGCCGTGAAGCGTTCCATGTCCGAATTGTAGGCGATACCCTCGTTGTTCAGATAGCCGAACGAGGCGTAGACCGAAGTCTTGTCGCCCGAGCCGCCTACGCTGACGTTGTACTCCTGCCGGAGCGAGGTGCGGAACGCGGCATCGGTCCAGTCGTCGGGTTGCAGGTAGTACTCCTCGCCTTCATACACCAGACGACGCCCCAGCGTAGCCTGCGGATTGAGCTTGCCGTTGGAGCCGATGAACTCCTGTCCGGCGGGAAGCGTATAAACCATGTAACCCAGACCGCCGTCGTTGGCCGACCCCGTCAGATTCCGGTTGGCTTTGGCATGCGCCTCGGCAAGAGTCATGTCCGAATCGAGGTAGTAGTTTTTCAGAGCGCCGTAATGGGTCTCGTAAAACTGGGCCGGGTTTGTGATGTACTCGTAGTCCCTGACTGCGCGCGAGTTGACGCCCCATTTGGCATCCACCGAAACGACGGCCTCTTTCGATTTGGCCTTCTTCGTGGTGATCATCACGACGCCGTTGGCTCCGCGGGCGCCGTAGAGCGAGTTCGAAGCTGCGTCCTTGAGCACGGTCATCGACTCGACATCGCTCGGGTTGAGGTTGTTGAGGTCGCCCGAATAAGGCATGCCGTCGACGATCCACAGCGGACTGTTCCCGGCATTGAGCGAGCTGAAACCGCGGATGCGGATCTCGGGGCTTTTTCCGGGCTGGCCCGAGGTGTTGGTCAGCTGCACGCCCGCAACCTTGCCCGCCAGGGCCTGCGCCACATTGGGCTGCTGCGTCTTGGCGATGTCATCCGACTTGAGAACCGTGGCAGAGCCGGTGAAAGCCTCTTTCTTGGCCGTACCGAACGCCACGACGATCACATCGTCAATAGCTTTTGCATCCTCCTTGAGAACGATGTCGATGCGGGTCTTGTCGCCGACGGGGATCTGCTGCGACTGGTAGCCGATAAACGACACCTGCAACGTACCCTGCGCGGGAACCGCGATGACATAGCTTCCGTCCGCGTTCGAGGTGGTGCCTGCGGTCGAGCCTTGAACCAGGATTGTCGCACCCGCGACGGGCTGCCCTGCCTGGTCCTTGACCGTACCGGTCACCTGGAGTTGCTGTGCAAGGGACGATATGCACGTTCCCAACGCAACCAATAGGGTTACAAGTAGTTTTCTGATCATAAAAAGTGAAATTATACGCTATAAATGTGTTTTGACGACGGCCGGAACAGCCGGATTGCTTTCGGAAAGGCCAAAAAAATCTCCTTCACCCCCTTTTTCCGGTTCCGGCATACGTCGATGCCGGAACCGGAAACGAAGGTGTCGGCGGCCATTGCCTGCCGTCTTATTTATCAGTAATCTGCGTCGGTGAGATCGTTCTTTTTAGTTCCCGAATATTTGACAATGGGACCTTCCCATTCCAGAACAGCCTTGTTGCCGTAGCCCCAGGGCCGAGGCGTTCCGTAGACATCCTTCGAACCGGAATCGGTCATCGTGTAGACGATTTTCCAGCTTTTGTCTTCGTTGCGGACCACCGTGAGCACGGCGTCGTCGGGACAATATCCCGAAGTCATGCCGTACATCGAGTAGGTCTCGGAGTATCCGCCACTGGCATACTGGAGCGTATTCTCATTTTTGACATACATGAAATTCCAGTGCAGGTCGTCCTTCGGTTCGTAGAGTTTAAGCTCGGTCGAGGGAAGATAAGAGACGGGGATCATAAGAAGCGGGTACTCGTATTTTGCATACTGTTCGTCGATGTCGCCCGAAAAGCCTACCGGACGGAAGTAGAAGAAATAGGCGTCGAACGTAGCTCCGCCGTAAGCAGGATCGCCGCCGCGCAGCCTGAAATTCTTCTCCATGCGCATTTCCGCCGACGCGAGATCATAGGTTTGCAGGACATCGCCCTCTTTGGAATAAACGGTCACATGGGGCACGAACGGCCTGACGGGCGTGAGGTCGAAAGCCTCTTCGACGCTCGTCGCGTCGCCGAACCATTCGCACTCGATCGCCGGACCCTCGGGGAAGACTGCCGAGAGACGCAGGTACAGCCGCTCGGCCGTTCCGAAAGTGGTGACGGACCCGGTGACGCCCTCGATTTTCGCAATGTCGTAGGTCGTGTAGGTCGCATAGTCGTAAAGAGCCAGCGTACACTTGCTGCCTTCCGTTGCCAGGTCGATCGTCTTCCCGATGTTGAGGTCGCTCAAGCCCAGCTGCACGGCGTAATTGCCCGTCATCAGATCGGCCGGAAGCTCGGCATCGGCAAGTCCGAACGCGAAGTTGTTCGTCAGCGACTCCTTGTGGCGGAACACGCGTTTCACGTCGGCTTCTTCCGGGGTGTCGGCAACGGTCACCTTCAGGCGATTGTCGCTCTCATATCCGGAAACGAACGCCCCGGCATAGGCGATGCGCAGGCGGCTTCCGCCGCTCCGGGCATCGAGCGAAACGGTCAGGCCGGCTGCTTTTGCGGTTTTCGTCAGGTTAAGCACACCGGTCGCGCCCTCGCCGTTCTCGAACTCGCCGCAGAGAACTTTGACCTTTTCGGGATCGGCTGTCGAAAGGTCGACATTCGCAGTTTCGACACCCTCGGCGAAGAAGATCTGCAAGGCTGCGGGCGTTGCCTCCGACGGAGCTGTCACGTCGCTCTGCGCGTAGAAATAGTAAGTCGCCGAGCCATCGGCGAGCCATTCCACGACGCTGCCGATGTCGGTAATGCTCTTGTCGAGATCGAACTGGTTTTCGAGTTTTTGCGGGACAGCCTCGGTGCAAGCGCTTTCATAACGCACGAGCAGCGTTTTCCTGGACTTGAGAGCCACTTCGATATAAAGGTTGAGCTGCTGCGTCTCGGCCACGAGATCGGCCGAGAGCTGCACCTTTGCGACGTCGTCCATGGTCTGCTTCTTCACCGAAATGTCCTTGTAGGTGATTTCGAAGGTTTCGGTCGCCGTGTTGACCTGCCCCTTGGGGTTGCGGACAACCACGGCAAGATAATCCTTCGCGGCACTCATGCCTGCGATGTCGGTGATTCCCGCCGTGGGAGAGAGATAGAATGTATAGAGATCCGTATCTTCCACATCGAAAATCACCGATTTGATGTCGATGAGCTTGCCTCCGTCATACTCGATCTGATTTTTCAGTTCGACGGGAGGAGCGGGAGCGGGCTCATCTCCCCCATTGTCGGAACAGGAAGCAAAACCTCCGGCAGCGAACAAAACCGCCCATGTCAGGAGACGTAGTCTCGAAGAATTCAGTTTTTTCATAAAGTTGAGGATTAATGGTGGAAAAGGCGTGAGTGCGCACACCCACGCCTTTTGTCGGTTATCGGTTAAATTGCTGATCCGTGAACATGAAACGGGGCAGTCTCCCTCCGTTGCGGGACTGAACCTCGCGGAACGACGGAAGGTGCTTTCTCATGGCCGCCACCGTCGCGGCGTCGGACTCCAGAACCGGCGTTTCGGAGTTGCCGAGATAGATCGGGCCTGTCCACGATCCGGTGATGCGGTGCTTGAGGACATCGCGGCCGTCGACCGTAAACCGATACCAGTTGTCGCCGCCTTCGGCTTTCTCCACGGTGACCGTACCGGAATAGATCGAGGCGAATTTTCCGAGCACGGGGATGTTGAGCCAGCCGTTCTCCACCATATATTCGGGATCGTAGTAGCCGTTGACATATCCCCAGCCCACGGCGCTTACCACGCGCATCATCGAGGTTCCGTAATAGCAGCTGTATCCGCTGACGCAAACCCCGGGATAGAAGTAACCCGGATAGCGGTTGGCGGTAATCTGATAGGTTCCGGGGGTGATCTGGTGTTCCGTGCCTTTCTTGACAAGCAGGTCGATGCCGAGGATGTCGCCCTCGATGAGTTTGCCTTTGCCCTTGCCGTTCCAGCCGCCGCCCAAAGGATATTCTTCCGTAATCTCCCAGGTGCCCCCTTCGTCTCCGAACTGAAGGTACTGGAATCCGAATTCACGGCCGGCGCGCTCACAGGCCTCTTCCACCGAAATGTCGCCCAGCCCGCGAACCCAGATTTCGTCCCGCGGGAAGCACTTGCCGCGGGGCAGGTAGTCCATGTTGAACTCGTAGTCGCCTTTCAGGTTGGAGGTGCCGTCGTTCTCGGAGTCGTTCGACTGGTCTTCGAGGTAAATTTCACCCGTATAGGCGCCCTTTATCGAGTATCCGGCAAGGGATTGAAGGTCGAATTCGACCGTATAGTGGGTCTTGTCGCTGCCCTGACGGATAACGATGTCGCCCGAAATGGGATAGGAATACTCGCCCTGCGGCTCACCGTTGTCGTAGAGCGCATAGGAGCCGAGCGGAATGACCATGCCCATGATTTCAGCCTCCGAGGGCTGCATCCAGGTGAACTGGGCATAGGTCGTGGCGGCCTTGTAGGTCCCGGGGATCAGGCGGCGATCCACTTTCGGGTTGGTGAACTTCTCGGCGAACACGGAGAGTTTGATGGCGCAGCCGCCGGGTTCGTTGTTTGCCGCCGTCCGGTCGTAGATGGTGATTTCGGAGAGACCCGTTCCGTTTTGCGCGACATCGCCGCTGTAAACGCCCTGGGCCATGGCTCCGTCGATGACCAGATCGCGTTCGGTCTGCGGCAGTTTGACGTTGAGCGTTCCGTTGCTGATTTTCAGACCGCCCGTATAGACGAGCGTGTGTTCCTCGTAATTCTTGTCGATGAACGAGGCGGTCACGGTTACGTTATCGGCGTCTTCGCGAACGATCTTTACCGGATCGAGAAGCGTGAACCGCGACATTCTGCCGCTCTTATCCCGGTAGAGAACGGAGCTGCTCTCCGAATCGAATGTGTGATCGGCCTTGTTGTCGTTGTCGAAGAAGACGCCGGTGGGCATGTTCTTCCAGTTTTCATCGGAGACCCCGAAGAAGACGAGTTCGAGCACATAACCCTCGGAAGTGAGATTATACTCCTGCCCAAAAGCGTCCCACGTGGCATTGGTCAGGACTATTTTGTATTTGGAAATTCCCCCTTGCTCTTTGAGCTTACCCAAATAGAAGCCGAAAATGCGGTTGGTGAGGGTTACGTCATAGCCCTCTTCCGTCTTCGTCTCCTGCCTTACTCAGGTTCCGTTGTATCCGGCCAGAAACGTCTCGCCGGACTTCATGGCCACGTCGAGATTCATCTTCGCCGTATTGAGGGAGGTGAGCTGCAACGACATGACAGCCTTGCTGACATTGTCTCCGGTTGCCGCGGAAACGTTTATGCTATCATACTCCAGGCTATTATTGGCAGCCAGCAGGTCGATCTCCCCGGTCGGGGTCGTCGTCGTGATCTTCAGGTAGTCATCGGCCAGCAACATCGCATCGAGATCGACAAGCCCCGGAGTGGGCGAGAAGTAGAAGGAGTAGAGTTTCTGCTCGTCGACCGTATAAACCACGGACTCGATCTTGTGCTCCGTATCGCCGAAGACAAAGGAGTTACCCGGCAGTGCGGGAGGAGTGTCGCCCTCGTCGTCCGAAGAGCACGACGAGATCAGGCAGCTGCTTGCTCCTATGACACAGAGCAGTACGCACAGTGAATAGAATTTTTTCATAAGGTGGGTTTTAAAGCGGCGGGAGCATGTCCCGCCGGGGTTTTAGCATCAACACCCATCGTCACCGTTGTCCGGAACGACGGGTAATTATTGCTTACCGCACCTCGAAAGCAGGATTAATAAAAAATTAAGAAAGCGTGGTGCCGAAGATTATTTTAACAGTGAGGTTCTGGAATACCTTGGAGATAAAATAAGCAACAGCCCCACGCCTATACCCAACGAAATATGGATATGACGCAAGAAGATAACCACTTATTCTCTCCCCAATTGAATTTTCCAGATTCCACCGTGAGAATAAACTTACACTTCCCGTGTTTAAAATGACGCCCAAATATAAATATTATATTCGAACCGTGCAAGTATTATCTTCTAATTTGAAGCTGTTGCCGGTGTAAATTTCGATAAAAAGTTTGTAAAAACCAATATTTACCATTAAATATGTAATCTCTAAACTGGAATTACTTGCTTTTTTGTAACTTGTTCCGAACCTTATTTTTGTGAACTGTTTTCCGCTTTTTCCGGCTGACAGGCATCCGAGCCTGCGATTTTGCTTCCGGGGGAGCGAAGGGCGGAAGGAAGATCGTAAGCCCGACAGTTGCGCCCGAACATCGCAATAAAAAGTAACTTTTTCGACGTTAAAAAGCTCCGATTGTAACAAACGAAAAGAAAAAACGGGAAAAAGCGGCATGATTGTCGCGAATTTGTATTACTTTTGAATAAAGTATATAATCCGAACCAAATACGATGAAAAACCGCTGGATCGTTGCGGCCTGCGCCGCCGTTTGCTGGACGGCCTCCGCGCAGACGACTGCGCCCTATGCCCCGGCGCCTGAAAACCTGCAAGCCCGGACGGCGTTTCAGGACGCCAAATTCGGCATTTTCCTCCACTGGGGACTTTACTCCATGCTCGGCTCGGGCGAATGGACGATGACCAACCGCAATATCAATTATCAGGAGTACGCCAAGCTGGCCAACGCGTTCTATCCACACGATTTCGACGCGGCGGAGTGGGTCTCGGCCATCAAATCCTCGGGGGCAGGGTACGTCTGCTTCACGACGCGCCACCACGACGGCTTCTCGATGTGGGACACCGCGCAGACGGATTACGACATCGTGGACGCCACGCCGTATAAACAGGATATTGTAAAGGCGCTCTCCGACGAGTGCGCCCGCCAGGACATCCGGCTGCACCTCTATTATTCGCTGATCGACTGGTACCGCGACGACTGCCCGCGCGGCAGGACCGGACTGGGAACGGGCCGTCCCGGCACGGCGATCAGCTACGAGCGTTACTACGACTTTATGAAACGCCAGCTCACGGAGCTGCTGACGGGCTACGGCCCGGTCGGCGCCATCTGGTTCGACGGGGTGTGGGACCAGGACCGGAACCCGGATTTCGACTGGAAACTCCGCGGGCTGTACGACCATATCCATGCCATCCGGCCGGCCTGTCTGGTGGGTAACAACCACCACCTCGTTCCGTTCGAAGGCGAGGACATCCAGATTTTCGAGCGCGACCTTCCGGGCGAGAACACCGCCGGGCTTTCGGGGCAGGAGATCGGCCGCCTGCCGCTCGAAACGTGCCAGACGATGAACGGCATGTGGGGCTACAAGATCACCGACCTCGATTACAAATCGTCGAAGACGCTGATCCACTACCTCGTGCGGGCTGCGGGCCGCAACGGGAACCTGCTGCTCAACATCGGTCCCCAACCCGACGGGAAACTGCCGTCGACGGCCGTCGAACGGCTGCGGGAGATGGGCGAATGGCTCGCCCGGTACGGCGAAAGCATCTACGGAACCCGCGGCGGCGACATCCCGCCCCACGACTGGGGCGTAACGACGCGCAAGGGCGACAAACTCTATGTGCATGTGCTCGATTTGCAGGACGATGCGCTGTACCTGCCGCTTGCGGAAAAAGTCGGGGAAGCCCGGTGCCTGAACAACGGCGAGCGGGTGAAGTTCGACACGCTCCGGGGAAAAGGGATCGTCCTGAATCTGGAGCTTGTTCCCGAGGATACCGACCGAATCATAGAACTCACTTTACGATGAAAAAAACGACACAGCTATTTGCCGGCCTGCTTATGCTCACGGGCGTGTTGTCGGCGTGCTCCCCGGCCGGCAACGAGGGTTTCATGCGGCGCGTGGAGACCGATTTCCGTCACAAACAGGAACTGCTTCCCCGGGGCGATCTGTTCGGGATATTCGACGAACCGATGACGCGGCAGGAGCGCGAGGCCATGATGTTCCTTTATGCCTATATGCCCGTGGGGGACATGACCGACTACCCGGGCGATTTTTATCTGGAAAACGTGCGCAGCGCGCTGGCCACCCGCCGGGAAATGCCGTGGGGAGACATCGTTTCCGACGAACTGTTCCGGCATTTCGTGCTGCCCGTGCGGGTGAACAACGAGAACCTCGACGATTCGCGCCGGGTGTTCCACGACCAGCTGGCGCCGCGCGTCGAAGGGTTGCCGATGTACGACGCCATCCTCGAAGTGAACCACTGGTGTCACGAAAAGGCCAACTACCAGCCGTCGGATGCGCGGACCAGTTCGCCGCTGGCCACCGTGCGCACGGCCCACGGCCGCTGCGGCGAGGAGTCGACGCTGCTCGTCGCGGCGCTGCGCTCGGTGGGCATCCCGGCCCGGCAGGTCTACACGCCCCGCTGGGCGCACACCGACGACAACCACGCCTGGGTCGAGGCCTGGGCCGACGGACGGTGGCATTTCCTCGGGGCCTGCGAGCCGGAACCGGTGCTCGACCTGGGGTGGTTCAACGCCCCGGCCAGCCGCGGGATGTTGATGCACACCAAGGTCTTCGGTTATTACGACGGCCCGGAGGAGGTGATGAAAACCACGGCCAACTACACCGAAATCAACGTGATTTCGAACTATGCCGCATGCGCTCCGCTCACCGTGACGGTCACCGACACGGCGGGCAGCCCCGTGGAGGGTGCGACCGTGGAGTTCAAACTTTACAATTACGCCGAGTTCTTCACCGTGTCGCGCAAAACGACCGACGGCCGGGGACAGGCGTCGCTGTCGGCAGGACTGGGCGACATGCTCGTCACGGCCGTCCGCGACGGGCGGTTCGGCATCCGGAAGGTCTCTTTCGGGCGGGAGCCGCAGGCGACGGTGGCGCTGGATCATGCGATCGGCGACGAATTCTCCTTTCCCGTCGACATCGTTCCCCCGGCCGAGAGCGCGAATTTGCCGGAGGTGACGGCCGCCCAGCGCGCGGAAAACGACCGCCGCTTCAACCGCGAAGACTCCATCCGCAACGCCTATATCGCCACGTTCCCCGCACAACCGGCCGTCGATTCGTTCGCCCGCGCCATCGAAGTGAAGCCCGGCCAGATCGCCCGGTTCATAGCCACATCGCGCGGCAACCACGCCGAAATTATGAATTTCCTGCGCGAAGCGAGCCGGAAAGGATGCACCGGGCGAGCGCTGCAACTGCTCGCCACGCTGTCGGAAAAGGACCTGCGCGACACGCCGTCGGCGGTGCTCGCAGACCATCTTTATAATACGGACAAGGATGCCGACGCCGCGACCGTGCTGGCTCCGCGTGCGGCCAACGAGATGCTCACCGCCTACCGGTCGTTTCTCCAGCGTGAAATCCCGGCGGCCGATGCCGCGGCATTCCGCCGTGACCCGCAGCTGCTCGCAGCGTGGTGCCGCGACAGCCTGACGCTGCGGCCCGAACTCTGCACCGTCTCCACGACCATCTCGCCCGAAGGCGTGTGGCGCAGCCGGACGGCCGACAAGCCCTCGCGGGCTATCTTCTTCGTGGCCGCGGCCCGTTCGCTCGGCATCCCGGCGTGGATCGACCCCGTGACCGGCAACCTCTTCTACCGCCACGCCGGAAAGGATGTGCCCGTCGATTTCGAGTCGGCGAACGACCGGCAGATGGAAACCGGCCGGCTGAAACTGCGCTACGAGCCGATTCCGCGTCTCGACGATCCGGAATATTTCAGACACTTCACGCTCTCGCGCTTCGACGGGCAGTCGTTCGCGCTGCTGAACTACCCCGATTTCGAGCCATGGAGCGCGCGCTTCGACACACCCACCGACCTGGAAACCGGCTACTACATGCTCGCAACGGGCAGCCGGCTTGCCGACGGCAGCGTTCTGGCAAACGTGTCGTTCCTCAACATCGGGCCGAACCGGACGACCGAAACCGATCTGCCGATGCGCGACAACTCGGAAGCGGTCCGCGTGATCGGCAATTTCAACTCCGAATCGAAATTCATCGACGCCCGGACCGGCCGGGAGACCTCGGTGCTGCTCACCGCGGGACGCGGCTATTTCGTGGTCGGACTGGTCGGCGTCGGGCAGGAACCCACCGATCATGCGCTGAAGGACATCGCCGCCAAGGCCGCCGAACTGGAGCAATGGGGCCGTTCGATCATCCTGCTCTTCCCCGATGAAACGGCATACGCGAAATACGTGGCGTCACCCGCCGCACCGCTTCCGCAAACCGTCACGTTCGGCATCGACCGCGACGGCTCCGTCCGCAGACAGATCCTCGACGCGATGCATCTGCCAGGGAACGTTCCGCTTCCGGTGTTTATCGTCGGCGACACGTTCAACCGCGTCGTATTCGAATCGCACGGTTACACGATCGGCCTGGGCGACCGTTTCCTGCACACCATACACCAATTATAACCGGATGATGACGACCGAACTCTGCACCTATACCCGCAATGCATGCGACATCGCCCGGCGGACGGGCGTTGAGCGCATCGAACTCTGCGCCGCTCCCCTCGAAGGCGGCACGACCCCTTCCGCCGGACTGATCCACTATGCCCGGAGCCTGCCGGGCCTGCGGCTGAGCGTGATGATACGCCCCCGGGGCGGAGATTTTCTCTACACCGACGACGAGGTGGCGCTGATGGCCGAAGAGATCCGCCTCGCCCGCGAATACGGAGCCGACGGGGTGGTTTTCGGGCTGCTGACACCCGACGGAGAGGTGGACGAGACGCGCACGGCGCAGCTCGTGCGCGAGGCCGAGGGGATGGAGGTGACGTTCCACCGGGCGTTCGACATGACGCGCGACCCGCTCCGGGCACTCGAAGCAGCCGTCCGGAGCGGATGCCGCCGGGTGCTCACCTCCGGAGGCCGCAACACGGCGCAGGAGGGCATCGAAACGCTGCGGGCCTTGGCGGCGCAGGCCGCCGGCCGCATCGAAATCATGGCCGGGAGCGGCGTCGGTCCGTCGAACGCCCGACTGCTGGCCGCCACAGGGGTCGACGCCCTGCATTTCAGCGCCCGCCGGGAACGCGAAAGCGGCATGCGCTTCCGCAATCCGCAGGTTTCGATGGGCGGGTGTGCCGGTGTTCCCGAATACACCCTGACCGATGCCGACGAGAGCGTCGTGCGGCAGATCCTTGCCGAACTCGGCTGACGCAGGAGATTCGGACATCGGAGGCCGCGACATTCGGGCAGAAAAAGAATAACAGCACGGCGGAAACGACTCCGAGGAGGTCTCCGGCGCGTTTATCCGTCCTGGGGAACCAGCGCCCCGTTCACCCACAACAAGGAACCTGCGCTGTTCAGCGGGCCGCCCCGAGGGAAGGGGCGGCGGGCGGCGTAAAATCCGACTTACCCGATAATCAGATCTTCCACACGGACTTTAGGGACATAGTGTATGCCGTCCTTGCGGAAATAACGGTGATCGTCGTTTTCGGAAATCTCCACCAATTCGATTTTCTCGATGCCTTTGCCGATGGCCAGGATCAGCAGCGGCTCGGACTCCAGATGGAATTTCTGCCGGATCCGCTCTTTGTCAAACGCGCCGATACAGATGCCGTTCAGTCCGATTTCAGCCGCCTGGAGCAGCATGCTCTGAACCGAAATACCCAAATCAATATCGACATAACGATCTTCCGGAACCGTCGAGCAGACGATGATGAAAGCGTTCGGCCCGGTTCCCGGAAGCGGTAAATGAAGCTCGGACAAGGCCCCTCCGAGGCGGATTTCGGCCAAGACCCCGGGCGCTTCGTCCGCCAGGACGGGCCGGAATCGCAGGACCTGCTGATTCCGCGCCGAGGGAATGCGGGTATTGACCCCGATAATGCGGCGAAGCTGGTCTTCGCGCACGATGAAGCGGGGATCGTAGCCGCGATGGCTGCGGTTTTTCAGCAACAGCCGGCTCAATGTTACCAGCGGCCGGCGACTGGCCTGGCCGGATGCCGAACGGGCCAGGTACTCTTCCATTTTTCGGCCTAAATAATCATCTGCCATTTTTCATCGGATATATAAACGAGGACAAAGATACGCAATCCGTTCGCATTCCCTCAATCCGGAAGAGATTTTCAACCGCCAATACGCGCCGGCAGCCAACCGGGCCTCAACCTGCCGGTATGAAACGCCGGATTCGACCGGCAAAAAAGAAATAATTTGCATTATCTTTGCGTCCGTCCGACGAACGCCCGATGTCCCAACGCAAGATTATCCATATCGACATGGATGCCTTTTACGCATCCGTAGAGCAGCGCGACCGCCCCGAATACCGGGGCCGTCCGATCGCCGTCGGATATGACGGACCGCGCGGGGTCGTCGCCACGGCAAGCTACGAAGCCCGCCCCTATGGGGTTCATTCGGCCCTCTCGTCCGTGCTGGCGAAGCGGCTGTGCCCGGAACTGATCTTCGTCCCGGCACGGTTCGATGTCTACAAAGCCGTTTCCCGACAGATCCGCGCCATCTTCGGCGAATACACCGAACTCGTGGAGCCTCTCTCGCTCGACGAAGCGTTTCTCGACGTGAGCCACGTCCGTTCGGCAACGCTGGTCGCCCGCGAAATCAAAGCCCGCATCCTCGCCGAAACCGGACTGACGGCCTCGGCCGGAATCTCGGTCAACAAGATGCTGGCAAAGATCGCCTCCGACTATCGGAAACCCGACGGACTGTTCACGATCCCGCCGGAGCGGATCGAGGAGTTCGTAGCCGGACTGCCCGTCGAACGCTTTTTCGGCATCGGCGAAGTGACGGCCGAAAAGATGCACCGCCTCGGCATCCGTACGGGAGCCGACCTGCGGCTCTGGAACGAAGCGGCACTCGTGCAGCAATTCGGGAAGGCCGGACACAGCTATTACGGCTATGCCCGGGGCATCGACGAACGGGAGGTCACGCCGAACCGGGTCCGCAAGTCGCTCGGAGCCGAAACGACCTTTGCCGAAGACACGGACGACCGGGAACGGCTGCGGCTCGAACTGTCGGCCGTGCGCGAGGAGGTCTGGAACCGGGTGATGCGGCATGAATTTCGGGGCAAGACCGTCGTCCTGAAGCTCAAGTTCGACAACTTCCGGCAGATAACCCGCTCGAAAACCCTATTCACGCCCGTCGATTCGGCAGAGACCCTCCGGCGCGTGTCGGAAGAACTGCTGGCCGCGGCGGATTTCCACGGGCGTAAAATCCGGCTGATCGGCCTTACGGTCGGCAACTCGCCGGAGGCCTGCCCGGAGTGCGTGCAGCTGCGGTTCGACTTCGGGAACCCGGAACCGTAAAGGCGCCCGCCATCACCGGAAACGGTATGGCCTTTGCAAGGCTCCCGTCCAAAAAGGGAACCATGAAACATACCGATAGAACAGGGGCGGAACAAACCGCCGCCCGGCAGCCGGAACCGACGCAGGAAATCACCGTAACGCAAGTCACCCCCGACGACATTCTCAACGACGGAGGTCCGATCACACCTGCAACCGGGGACGGGACGCCCACAGAACGGCAGCTGGAACAGGACGTGGTGACGGTCAACCCGTCGGTCGACAGCATGGAAAGCCGGGGATAACCCGGCAACATGCAGGCTTACCCCGCAGCATTCGCTGGCTGCCCCTCATGCAGCCGACAAGAAGACGCCCGGCCGCTCGCAGGAGCGGCCGGGCGCATGGCACAACCGGAGAGGGGCTATTCGACCGGCCGGAAGGGGGCATCCGCATCGCCGGTCCACCGATAGAGGCGAACGGTGCTGCTCTGCTGTTTGGTCTCCTTCGAACGGGCGTTTTGCGAAATGTAGAAATAGCCGCCGCCGAGCGGACACAGTCCCGTCGTTCCCCATTTGAAATCCCAGCCGTAGATGCCGCCGGCCGATTTCCCGGCGGGAACCAGCGAGAGCACCTCACCCTCGGTGGGCGTATCGAATCCCTGCAAAAGCTCCCTGCGAGCCGGTTTGCCGCCGTCGATCACAAAGAGCGAATAATTGGGGTACTGGGATTTTTTACCTTTGTAAACCGCGGCATAGCAGTTTCCCGACGCGGGATCATAGGCCAGGTTCTGAATTCCCCACGAGGTATTGCCCGTGCGGACGAAATACTTGTGATCGGGCGCCGCAGGGCCGCTTTTATGCAGACTTCCCTGCGAGAGCGGCTGCTCGAAACGCTTCCAGTCCTTCGTGTCGTAGGCGAGCAGCACCTGGTAATCGTTGTCCGTGCGCAGGGTGTCGCCGTAAACGCCGTAGGCCACATAGAGATAATCGCCGCCCTCCTTCGCTCCGAACCGGGGCGCGAAGGTCACGCCGTCGATGCCCGAACAGCCGAACCGCCGTTCTCCGCCGTTGCGAAATAGTCGTCGACGGCCTCCTTGATATAGACCGTGGTCATCACACGATCCTTTTCAGCATCCATGTCCGGACGCGTGATGCGGTCCACGTCGAAAATGGCGACGTAGAATCCCGTCCGGTCCTTTTCGTCTTCAGGCGCCACCTGCCCGGCGTCGAGCGTCCGGCGGATGCCCTTGCCGATCGCATCGTCCTTGTATTCCAGCGAGCCGTAAACGCGGCCGTCGGCAGGATTCATCGTCAGGCAGCCCAGATGGCCCGTCATGCCGTCCACGCTGCCTATCAGATTGCCTTCGAAGTCCATCTTCAGCAGTTTGGTCGTGAAGGAGAAATAGATGTAGCCGCGTTCGAGATCGACGGCAATGCCCTGCACGTGGAACGGACCTTGTTCGCCCGAGCGGATTTCGCGCGGCAGGTTACGCAGATCGGGACCGTTTTTCGTCCGGTTGGCGCCCGACGGGCAGGCCGTCAGCAGCAGCGGAACGATCAGCAAAGGGAGCAGACGTTTGAGGTTCATCGGAAGTTTTTTTACGTTAGTATCGGATTTATTTGCTTTTCCGCAACAAATATAAACAAAAGCAACCAAAAACACAACCGAAAACACAACAAAAGAAAGAATCCTCCGCCCGATCGGGCGGAGGATTTTCACATTCAGACGTTCGCCACGAACTCTTCGAGGGCGGCAAGATCGACCGCCAGCGGTTCGGAGCATTGCGGCCGCCGCGTCAGCCGTTCGAGCCGCTCCGGAAGCGGCACCCGCGATCCGGTCACCGATTCGATGACCTCTCCGAACTTGGCGGGATGCGCCGTGGAGAGGTAAAAACCCGGCTTGTCCACGGCCGCCGAGGCCGCATAGCCGACGGCGCTGTGCGGATCGGAGAAATAGCCGTGGCGCTCATACAGCTCGTCGATCGTGCGGCGGATCGAGGCATCGTCGCAGCGGAATCCCTCCAGTTCGGCGCGCAGCATCTCCGGATCGCCGTCGCAGAGCCACAGCATCCGTTCGAAATTGCTCGGTGCGCCGACATCCATCGCATTGGCCGGAGTCCGCACCGACGGCCTCGGGCGGTAGACGCCCGTGCGGATGAACTCGGGCACGACATCGTTGACGTTCGAGGCGGCGACGAAGCCCCCGAGGGGCAGTCCCATGCGCCGGGCCAGCATTCCGGCGGCGAGGTTTCCGTAATTGCCGCTCGGCACGACGACGACGGGACGGTCGCCGCCCGTGGCCTGCCGCCACTGGCAATAACCGTAGAAATAGTAGAACGCCTGCGGAATCCAGCGCAGCAGGTTGATCGAATTGGCCGACGTCACCCGCCGCTGCTTGCGGAACGGGGCGTCGGCGAACAGCTCCTTCACGAGCCGCTGGCAATCGTCGAACGTTCCGGCGACGCGCAGCGGATGGATGTTGCCGCCCAGGGCGGTCATCTGGCACTCCTGCAGGCGGCTGATCTTCCCTTCGGGATAGAGCACCACGACCTCGACGCCCGGCACATTGTGAAACCCGTGCGCCACGGCGCTGCCCGTATCGCCCGAGGTGGCCGTGAGAATCACCAGTTTTTCATCGGCGGCGCCCAGCAGGCCTGTCATCCGGCCCATGAACCCGGCGCCGAAATCCTTGAAGGCGCAGGTCGGACCGTGGAACAGTTCCAGCGTATAGCGTCCCCGGCCGACCACGCGCAGGGGCACGGGGAAGTCGTAAAGGCCGTCCAGTTCACGCTGCACGGCCTGCGAATCGAAATCGCCGCCGAAGAACAACCCCGCCAGATAACCCGCCAACGCGGCGTAGGATTCGCCGGCCAGACGCTCCGCAAGGGCCATGTCGGCCTGCGGAATCCGTTCGGGGACGAACAGCCCCCCGTCGGGGGCCAGCCCCATCATCGCGGCCTCGCGCAGCGAACAGCCGTGCGCCCGTTCCCAATCTCTCGTACTGTAATAATTCATCGTCCTTCGCTTTTGTTATTCGACAACCCGCGCCCCGGCATTCGACACGCGGCCCGCATAGCTATTACAACCGATTCCCAACCCTTCGAAATACCGCTTCATCTCCCCGGAGATCCGCACGGCAGCCTCGTAATTGGAGGCCAGCGCGAAAACCGAGGGGCCCGATCCGGCGATGTTCATGGCCAGCGCGCCTCCGGCCAGCACCTGCTCCTTCAGCGCGTCGTACCCGGGGATGAATCCCTTGCGGTACGGCTCCGCCACGACGTCGTGCATCGAACGGCCGATCAGCGCCACGTCGCGCAGCGCGAACCCGGCGACCAGTCCGCCGACGTTGCCCCACTGCGCAACGGCATCCGACAGAGGAATCCGCTTCGGAAGCGCCTCGCGCGCCTCCCGGGTGCTGACCACGATGCCGGGATGCGCCACGGCGTAGAAAAAGTTGTCGGGCACGGGCAGCCGCACGATGTCGAACGGCCGGTAGCCGCGGACCAGCACCACGCCGCCCAACAGCGCGGGGCCTACATTGTCGGCATGGGGCGTGCCGCCCAGCAACGCCTCGCCCATCATGGCGAACTCCACCAGCTGCTTGCCCGAGAACGGGCGGCCCAGCAGTTCGTTGACCCCGTAGACGGCGGCGGCCGACGAGGCGGCGCTCGACCCGATGCCGCTGCCGGGAGCGATCTTTTCGAGAATCTCCACCTCGATCCGCACCGGACGGCCGTAAGCTTCGAGCAAGGCCCGTACGGCGGGCGTGATGACGTTTTCTTCGACATTTCCGGGGAGTTCCACCCCGCTGCGGTTACGGATTTCGAATCCTTCGGCATTTTCCGCAACGCCCACTTCCAGCACGTCGCCCACGCCGTCGAGCGTAAGGCCCATCACATCGAAACCGCACCCCAGATTCGCGACCGTTCCCGGCGCGAAAACCTTAATATGTTTCATACCATTTTTTTTGATGAATTGAACTACCTTTGCCTGATTTTCTGTTTCCGCTCCGGCAGCCTTGGCCGGGATGTGCACACGCAGGTATGCGGACGGAATATTGACTACTGAACCCCCACGGGGGTCGTGGCAGTCGTCGTGGCAGTTGTGGCGGTCGTGAAGAGAGCGGTATAAACACAGCCTACGGGATTGCCGATAAATCCGCAACCTCGCCCTGTCGTCGTGTTATGCCGTTTGGTAACCATCGTCGGCAAATATAAAACAAATATTTTAATAATCCAAATCCATGTAACAATTTGTAAGCGGCCCGCCGTTGCGCAGACGGCCTTTTATTTATGCAGACGGCCTTTTATTTATATAGGAGCAGCGCAAAAAGGCCGCAACAGAGATTTCGGAAATAAAAATGAAAGCCTTTCGGCCCACACCCGCCGGACCGCGGGAAGAAAACGCCCGAGAACCGCATCCAGAGGTAAAAATGCCGGTTTCAAATTGTAAGCAAACACGAGCCATCACGCACAGTTGCGAACTTCAGGAAAGAATATGCTTCCGGACTGTTACAATATTAAATTTTTTTAGGAAATTATTTGTTCAACTGATTCAATATTCATATCTTTGCCATAGTCAGACAGAAAGCATCCGGCATAACGGGGAGACCCGGCCTGCACGCGGATGCACTGTCGCAGAAAACGAACAAACACGGAAAACCGGCTATGAACGCCCTGAATCATTCGAATATTCACGTCATTACCCTGCTGCTCGGCGTCCTTCGGAGATAACGGGAGAAAGGTGGCGTGCATAGTTGATTGAAAATAAAGCCTTTCTCCCACCGGGGAAAGGTTTTTTTGTTGCAGGACCGGACCCGGCAGGAGACTGAAACGAAAACGGAAAGATGAAACACACACTCAAAAGCGCCGTCACCACGACGGGCCGCCGGATGGCGGGAGCCAGAAGCCTCTGGCGCGCCAACGGCATGCGCGAAGAACAGTTCGGCCGGCCGGTCATCGGCATCGCCAATTCGTTCACCCAACTCGTGCCGGGGCACGTACACCTGCACGAAATCGGACAATATGTCAAACAGCGCATCGAAGCCCTCGGGTGCTTCGCCGCGGAGTTCAACACCATCGCCGTCGACGACGGCATCGCCATGGGCCACGACGGCATGCTCTACTCGCTGCCTTCGCGCGAGATCATCGCCGACAGCGTCGAGTACATGGCCTCCGCCCACAAGATCGACGCGCTGGTCTGCATTTCGAACTGCGACAAGATCACCCCCGGCATGCTGATGGCCGCCATGCGGCTCAACATCCCGACGGTCTTCGTCTCGGGCGGGCCGATGGAGGCCGGAAAATTTCAGGGCCGCAGCGTCGACCTGATCGACGCCATGGTGATGGGGGCCGACGAGACGTGCAGCGACGCGCAGATCGCCGAGATCGAGCGCTGCGCCTGCCCCGGCTGCGGATCGTGCTCGGGCATGTTCACGGCCAACTCGATGAACTGTCTGACCGAGGCGCTGGGTCTCTCGCTGCCGGGCAACGGCACGATCGTCGCCACCCACGTCAATCGCCGCCGGCTGTTCGAGGACGCTGCGGCGCTCATCGTCCGCAATGCCGAACGTTACTACTTCGAGGGCGACGAGCGGGTGCTTCCGCGTTCGATCGCCACGAAGGCCGCCTTCGAAAACGCCATGTCGTTAGACATCGCCATGGGCGGCTCGACCAACACGGTCCTGCACCTGCTGGCCGTGGCCCACGAGGCCGGCGTCGATTTCACGATGCAGGACATCGACCGCCTTTCGCGCCGGGTCCCGGTGCTCTGCAAGGTCGCCCCCAACTCACACTACCACATCCAGGACGTCAACCGCGCCGGAGGCATCTTCGCCATTCTGGGCGAGCTTGACCGTGCCGGACTGCTCGACACCTCGGTTCTGCGCGTCGACGGGCGCACGCTGGGCGAAGCGATCCCGGCCTGCGACATTCTCAACCCGGCAGCCGCCGACGCCGCGCGACGCCGCGCGCTCAGCGCCCCGACAGGCCATTACAGCCGCGAGCTGGGCGCACAGCACTCCTACTACGAAGAACCCGATACCGATCGCACGGCGGGCTGCATCCGCGACGTGGAGCACGCCTATTTCCGCGACGGCGGACTGGCCGTGCTGACGGGCAACATCGCCCGGCAGGGCTGCGTCGTCAAAACCGCCGGCGTGGACGAAAAACTGTTCGTCTTCCGCGGCCCGGCGCGCGTTTACGAATCGCAGGAGCAGGCCATGAACGGCATTCTCGCCGACGAGGTGCAGCCGGGCGAAGTGGTCGTCATCCGCTACGAAGGCCCCAAGGGCGGCCCGGGCATGCAGGAGATGCTCTACCCCACGTCGTACCTCAAGTCGAAACACCTCGACAAGGCCTGCGCGCTGATCACCGACGGGCGTTTCTCGGGCGGAACCTCGGGGCTTTCGATCGGCCACGTCTCGCCGGAAGCCGCCTCGGGCGGAGAGATCGCCGTCGTCCGCACGGGCGATGAGATCGAGATCGACATCCCCGGCCGCTCGATCCGCCTCGCGGTCGACGACGCGGAGATCGCCGCCCGCATGGCCGCACAGGAACGCTTCCGCCCCGCCGGCCGCGACCGCCACGTTCCGGCGTCGCTGCGCGCCTATGCCCGGCTGGTCAGCTCGGCCGACAAGGGCGCCGTACGTATCGTCGACGATAACGAAGAATAAAAAAACGGACCCGCAATGAATACCTCTCAAACACTCCGTCCCGAAGAGCGACGCGCGGCCTCCGATCCCTCGATGACGGGATCGAAGGCCCTGATCGAATCGTTTCTCCAAGAGGGCGTCGAAACCGTTTTCGGCTATCCCGGAGGCGCGATCATCCCCGTCTACGACGCGCTTTACGACTACCGCGACCGCCTGCGTCACATCCTCGTGCGCCACGAGCAGGGCGCCGTGCACGCCGCACAGGGCTATGCCCGCGTCAGCGGCCGCGTCGGGGTCTGTCTGGTGACCTCGGGCCCCGGCGCCACGAACACCGTGACGGGGCTGGCCGACGCGCTGATGGACTCCACGCCGCTGGTGCTCGTCACCGGACAGGTCGGCTCTGCGCTGCTGGGCACCGACGCCTTTCAGGAGACCAATTTCGTCGGCATCACGCAGGCCGTCACCAAGTGGAACTGCCAGGTCAAGCGCACCGAGGACATTCCCGCGGCCATCGCCAAGGCCTTCTACATCGCCCGCTCGGGCCGTCCGGGTCCCGTCGTGGTCGACATCACCAAGGACGCACAATGCGGAACAGCTCCGTTCCGCTACGAAAAAATCACCTCGATCCGCAGTTACCTCCCCGCGCCCGCACCCGACGCGGAACGCATCGCCGAAGCCGCACGGCTGATCGACCAGGCCCGCCGTCCGCTGGTCATGGTGGGTCAGGGCGTCATCCTGGGCAACGCCGAAGCCGAGCTGCGGGCGCTGCTCGACAAGAGCGGCATGCCCGCCGCCTCGACCCTGCTGGGTCTCTCGGCCCTGCCGACCGACCATCCGCAAAACGTGGGCATGCTGGGCATGCACGGCAACTACGGTCCCAACATCAAGAACCAGGAGTGCGACCTGCTCGTGGCCGTGGGCATGCGTTTCGACGACCGCGTGACGGGGAATCCCGCGCATTTCGGCGCCAACGCCAAGGTGATCCACCTGGAGATCGACCCCGCGGAGATCGGCAAGATCATCCCGGCCGACGTGGCGGTCGTGGGCGATGTGAAACGCTCCCTGCCGCTCATCACCGAGCGTATCCGCAAACGCGACCACAGCCAATGGATCGCCGGATTCCGCGCCTGCGACCAGATCGAATACGAAGCCGTCATCCGCAAGGCCGTGCATCCCGCCGAGGGGCGTATCCGCATGGGCGAGGCGGTCGCCGCCGTGGCCCGGGCCTACCGCAACGACGCGGTGCTGGTGACCGACGTGGGCCAGCAGCAGATGAACGCCGCGCGCTATTTCGGATTCCGCCGCACGCGCAGCGTGGTTACCTCGGGCGGTCTCGGCACGATGGGATTCGGACTTCCGGCGGCCATCGGGGCCAAACTGGGCGCCCCCGACCGCGAAGTCGTCCTTTTCGCCGGCGACGGCGGCCTGCAAATGACCATTCAGGAGCTGGGCACGATCTTCCAGTCGAAGATCCCCGTGAAAATCGTCCTGCTGAACAACTCGTTCCTCGGCATGGTGCGCCAATGGCAGGAGCTGTTCTACGACCGCCGCTACTCCTTTACGGAGATGGTCAACCCCGATTTCGGGCTGATCGCCCGCGGCAACGGCCTTTCGTACCGCTGCGTCGAACGGCGCGAGGAACTCGACGAGGCCATCGCCGCCATGAAGGCCTCCGAAGGCGCCTTCCTGCTCGAGGTGCGCGTCGAGGGCGAAGAGAACATTTTCCCGATGGTCCCGGCGGGCGCCCCGGTATCGGAAATCCGGTTCGAATAAAACGAAACAGCGTATGGAACAGGAATACATCATCACCGTGTTTTCGGAGAACAAGGTGGGCCTGCTGAGCCAGATCACCACCGTCTTCACCTGCCGCGACGTGAACATCGAGAGCCTCACAACCTCGGAATCGGCGTTGCAGGGCATCCACAAATTCACCATCACAGTCCGCACCACACCCGATCAGGTCGACAAACTCGTGCGGCAGGTCGAGAAGAAGATCGACGTGCTGAAGACCTTCGTCTACACCCCCGACGAGGTCGTGCAGCAGGAGATCGCCCTCTACAAGGTGACCCGCAGCCGGGGCGTCGAACAACTCGTCAGGGAACACAACGTCCGCATTCTGGAGATCGACGAGGACTACATCGTCGTCGAGAAGACCGGCCACAAGGCCGACACGCAGGCGTTGTTCCGCCTGCTGCAACCCTACGGCGTACAGCAGTTCGTGCGCAGCGGCACGGTGGCCATCATCAAGTCGCGGCGCGAGCTGCTGAACGAGTACCTTGAAGAAATCGACCGTTTAAGGGCCGAATCCGATGAAGAAGGGAGCAAAAGCGAAAAATAACTTTCAGAACATATAACAAACTAAAAATCACGAAAACCATGGCAAAGATCAATTTCGGCGGCGTCGAAGAGAACGTCGTAACCCGCGAGGAATTTCCTCTGGAAAAAGCGCTCGAAACACTCAAGGACGAGACCATCGCCGTCATCGGCTACGGCGTGCAAGGCCCCGGACAGTCGCTCAACCTGCGCGACAACGGATTCAGGGTCATCGTGGGCCAGCGCGAAGGCTCCGCGAGCTGGGACAAGGCCGTAGCCGACGGCTGGGTTCCGGGCCAGACGCTTTTCGGCATCGAGGAGGCCGCCGAGCGCGCCACGATCATCCAGTACCTGCTCTCCGACGCCGGGCAGATCGCCGTATGGCCTTCAATCAAAAAGCACCTCACGCCGGGCAAGGCCCTCTATTTCTCCCACGGCTTCGGCATCACCTACAAGGAGCGCACGGGCATCGTGCCCCCGGCCGACGTGGACGTGATCCTGATCGCCCCGAAAGGCTCGGGAACCTCGCTGCGGCGCATGTTCCTCCAGGGCCGCGGACTCAATTCGAGCTATGCGGTGTTCCAGGACGCCACAGGCCGCGCCTTCGAACGCGTCGTGGCGCTGGGCATCGGCGTGGGTTCGGGCTACCTGTTCGAAACCGACTTCAAGCGCGAGGTCTACTCCGACCTCACGGGCGAGCGCGGCACGCTGATGGGCGCCATCCAGGGCATCTTCGCCGCCCAGTACGACACGCTGCGCGCCAACGGCCACACCCCCTCGGAGGCCTTCAACGAAACGGTCGAGGAGCTGACCCAGTCGCTCATGCCGCTGGTCTCGGAGAACGGCATGGACTGGATGTACGCCAACTGTTCGACCACGGCCCAGCGCGGCGCGCTGGACTGGTGGAAGAAGTTCCGCGACGCCACGAAACCCGTCTTCGAAGAGCTGTACAGGGAGGTGGCCGCCGGCAACGAGGCCCAGCGTTCGATCGACCTGAACAGCAAACCCGACTACCGCGAGAAGCTCAACGAGGAGCTGCGCGAGATGCGCGAAAGCGAGATGTGGCAGACCGGCGCCGTCGTGCGCAAGCTGCGTCCCGAAAACAACTGACACAAGGCAAGGTCCTGAAAAAGGCCGGCGGCAGCAGTCGCCGGCCTTTTTCGCGCAATTCGGTTTTGCACCCGTTCAATTTTTATGTATCTTTGCCTGCCGGAACACCGGCAATCCAAACAAAACTACTCAATATGTACAGCCATGACAACCGGGTGGTCATCACCCTCGACGCCGGCGGCACGAACCTCGTTTTCGGCGCCATGCAGGCCAACAAATTCATTGTGGAGCCGATCACCCTCCCGTCGCATGCCGAGAACCTCGACAAATGCCTCGCGACGATGGTCGAAGGGTTCCAGGCCGTCATCGACCGTCTGTCCGAAAAACCCGTAGCCATCAGTTTCGCATTCCCCGGCCCGGCCGACTATCCGAACGGCATCATCGGCGGTTATCTGCCCAACTTCCCGTCGTTCCGCGAAGGCGTGGCGCTGGGTCCGTTCCTCGAAGCGAAATTCGGCATCCCGGTATACATCAACAACGACGGCGACCTGTTCGCCTACGGCGAGGCGCTGGGAGGCGCCCTGCCCGAGGTCAACGCCCGGCTCGAAGCGCTGGGAAGCCCGAAGAAATACAAAAACCTCGTCGGCTACACCTTCGGCACGGGACTCGGCGTGGGCCTTGTGATCGACAACCGGCTGAACCGCGGCGACAACTCATGCGTCGAGACGTTCTGCCTGCGTCACAAGAAAATGCCCGAAATCATCGTCGAGGACGGGGCGTCGATCCGTGCCGTGAAACGCGTCTACGGCGAAGCTTCGGGCGACGTGAACCACACCTTCGAACCGAAAGATATCTGCGAAATCGCCGAGGGTAAACGCCCGGGAGATGTCGAGGCCGCGAAGAAGGCTTTTGCCGAAATGGGCGAGATCGCCGGCGACGCCATGGCTACGGCCGTGACGCTGGTGGACGGCCTGATCGTCATCGGCGGCGGCATCACGGCGGCCCGCAAATGGATCATGCCCAGCCTGCTGAACGAGCTGCGTTCGAAGATGCACCAGCTCAACGGCAACGAGTTGAACCGCGTGCAGATGAAGGTTTACGATCTGGACGACGAGACTGAATTCCGCGAATTCGCCAAGGGCGCGCAGCGGCCCCTGAAAGTCTACGGCACGGACCGCTACGTGGCCTACGACCCGCAAAAACGCATCGGCGTGACCATTTCGAAACTCGGCGCGAGCCAAGCCATTTCGGTCGGAGCATACGCTTTCGCCTTGAGCCAGCTCGACACGGAAAACGCATAAAATAGATCGACCATGTATAAATTTCAACCGATTCTGAAATCCCTGATCTGGGGCGGCGAGAAGATCGCCCCTTACAAGGGAATCGCCACCGACCAGCGCAACATCGGCGAAAGCTGGGAGCTTTCGGGCGTCAAGGACAACGAGTCCGTCGTCGCCGAAGGCCCCGAAGCCGGGACATCGCTCCCGGAACTGATCGCCCGCCACGGCGCGGCGCTGTTGGGCAAAGCCAACTACGGGCGTTTCGGCGAGGAGTTCCCGCTGCTGATCAAGTTCATCGACGCCCGGCAGGATCTCTCGATCCAGGTGCACCCGAACGATGAGCTGGCATGGGAACGCCACAAATCCAAGGGCAAGACCGAAATGTGGTACGTGGTGTCGGCGGATAAGGACGCGCACCTGCGTTCGGGCTTCTCGAAGCAGGTAACGCCGGCCGAGTACGAGGCCAGCGTCGGAGACAACACCATCACGGACATCCTGGCCGACTACAAGATCGCACCGGGCGACGTATTCTTCCTGCCCGCGGGACGTGTGCACTCGATCGGCGCGGGGTCGTTCATCGCCGAAATCCAGCAGACCTCGAACATCACCTACCGCATCTACGATTTCAACCGCCGCGATGCCAACGGCAACACCCGCGAACTGCACACCGAACTGGCGAAGGGCGCCATCGACTACACCGTGCTGCCCGATTACCGGACGCATTACGAGCCGGCGCAGGACACGCGCGTGGAGCTGGTGTCGTGCCCTTATTTCACCACATCGCTCTACGATCTGACCCGCCCCGAGACGCTCGACCTCGCGTCGCTCGACTCGTTCGTCGTGGCGATCTGCATCGAGGGCCGCGGCACGCTCACCGACGACAGCGGCGCAGCGGTTCCGGTACACCAGGGCGAAACGGTCCTGATTCCGGCTTCGGCCCGTTCGCTCGCCTTCACGCCCGACGGCGGCATGAAGATTCTGACAAGCTGGATCGGCTGATCCGCCTCTTCGGCTCAACGAAAAAAACTCCGGCCTGCGAAAATGCAGGCCGGAGTTTTTCGTTACGGCAAGCCGGAATTACTCCGCCTTGAACCACGCCTTCGTGTCGTAGGTCGCTCCCGCACCCGTCTTCACCACCGAAGCGTCGACCGGGAAATACCCCTTCGCCGCATCCATCGAAGAGAACGGAGCTTCCACGCCGTCGCCCATCTGGTTGTTTGCAGGCGTGTAGCTTCCGGTATGCTTCGCCGACCAGAAATTCGTATCGCTGACCGGCGCGGTGTAGAGGTAATTATAGGTTACCTCCGCCTTGTCAGCCGTAAATCCGGCCGTGTCATACACACCCGTCAGATAGCTCTTGGCAGTAACTCCGGTGTAATAACCGACGTTTTTAGTTACCGTAAGCCCCGCCAGAACATAAGCACGGATCATAATGTTCGGCTGGTAAATGTTATAGAGCGTATTCCCCGTAATCTCAATCCGGAGGTTCTTCGTATCATACTGCGCATTGTTTCCACATTGCAGGATATAGGCCTGCGTTGGCGCGGTTGCATAAAGCACGTTATTTGTCAGCTTGATGCTCTGCATCGGATAGCCCCCGGCCTTGGCGGTCGTCGTGATCGAATACAGGGCCGGCTGATTGGTAGCACCCACAGGATACATCACAAACGAATTATTAATCAATATGTTATTAAAGCTCCAGTTTCCGTTGTTGTCGTAGATGAAATAACGCTTTACATCGAGCGTGCAATCCACCAGCAACAGATCGGGATTCAGGTTCTTCGCATTGGTCGTCGTAAAGGTGTTGTCGGTGTTTCCGATCAAGTGGAGATTCATCACGGCTACATTACGGTTGCAACGCATTTCAGGTAGGGTCAGCGCCGCCTGCTCACGCTCCTTGTAACGGCCGATCAGCACGAGAGCACTCGTCTGTCCGGCATTTACCGAAGTTCCGTTGACCGTATGCGCCAGCGCTGACTCGTCGGAATTGTCAACAAAGATCAGGCCGCCCGTCTGGAGAATGGCAGCGGTCAGTTCGGAGGGCTTGAGCAGCTGCGCTTCCGGATAGACCGTCTTATTGATCGTCAGGTCGCCCAGCGCGATGTCTTTCCCGTCCTGATAATCCTGGTAGTAGTCCGTCTCTGCGGTAACGGGTGCCGCCGCCGTCGTGTTCCCGACGCTTGCCACCTCGCTCGTCAGATCGCCGGCATAGGCAACCACGTAGATCGTATAGGCCGTATTGGCTTCGAGATTCCCGACCGTCACGCCCGTACCCGCACCGGCCGTGCCTTCGGCAAGAACCCTGGCGGCGTCGGGAGCCGCTTCCGTCGATTTGAGGCAGAGGTATTTCCAGCCGTCGGCATTGGCCGAGGGCGCAACGTCGAAGGTCAGCGCCGACTGCGTGGGTTCGACCGTCGCGGAGTTGGTCACCGCAACCGTCGGAGCGGCGGGAGCCGTTCCGGTGCTCTCGACCTGGATTTTGGCCACCGTCGAAAGCCCGCCGGCCGCAAAGGCCTCGATCGCCACGTCCTTCGAAGTGTCGGCCGTGGCGCGGGTCACGGCTGCGGGGGCCGTCACGATCAGTTCGGCCCTCTCATCCACGGCATCGGTCAGGCGTGCCGACCAGCCCTCGGGAGCCGACAGTTTCACCTGCTCGACACCTCGGATCTCCACCACGAAACGCTTGGTGGCCCCGGCGTCGAACGTCTGCACGCCCTCGGTCGGCGTGACGATCCGGCAGAAGAAATCGCTCACGATCGGAATGCGCAGTTCCTCGCCGCCGAGCAGCCTGATATAGAGGTCGCCGCCGTCGACCTTCACCTCCTCGAAGAACTTGTCGGTCACCGTACCCGAGCCGATGGCCTTGACGGGCTGACCCTTGGTGTCCTTCACATTTTCGAAGGAGGTGCCGCCGTCGTAGCTCACCTGCCAGTAACCGGTGGCCTCGTCGATGCGGAACCGGGGCGTCGTGCCGTCCTCGGCCACGGCCTTCACGCCGAGCGAGGTGAACGTGGCTCCGTTGTCGATCGACACCTGCCACTCGCCCTTGTCGTTGATCGAGACGATCGGAATCACGGCCTCGGCCTCGCTGCCCTGCACCAGTTCGATGGTCTCGCCGTTGGTCAGCGTGATGAGATATTTGCCATCGGAGGTCTCGACCTTGGAGATCGTGGCGCCGCCGTAGAGTTTCTGCAACGCCTCGATGTTGCCATTCAGCGCGTCGACCTGCGTTTCGAGCGCCTGCACGCGGCTCTTCAGGTCGTCGATCGCATCCCACAGGTCGTCGTTGTTGTCGCACGACTGGAAAACCGCAGCCAGCGCGACGAAGATCAGGATCAGATACTTTTTCATAATATGTTTGGTTTTTTATTCTATTTCAAAGAATTGAGCCATGCGGGGACATACCCTAACCGCTGGCGCAGCTGCGCTTCGTAGAGCGACAGCGGCTCGACGGCCGCGCCGTTGCTTTCGAGGTATTTCACCTGTTCGGCGCTCTCGTCGAAGGTGACCGCCGCGCCGTGGAATCCGACGATGATCGGCGGCATGGTCTTCCACCACTTGTCCGAGGAGAGCCACCACTTGAACGGTTCGGCCCCGAAATCGTGCGCCGCACGCGTGGCGTTCAGATTCCAGATCGTCAGGTCGCCCAGGTGGTTGGGCACGTTGGTTTCGTCGCCGCCGAAACGCCATTGCACGAATCCGCCCGTGCAGCGGTCGACGAGCGTGGCGCGCGGCTGCCTGGAATGCGACTCGAAGAAGGCGTCGTCACCCCACGTGTTGTTCCACAGCACGGCCCCCAGCGAGGTGTTCGACACACCCGAGGCGTGGTACTGTCCGGCGTTTTCGAAATACCCCGTGCTCGTATAGGGCGGCGAGACAGCCTGCCCGCGGCTGCGGTCGCAGACCTTGCCGATGAAGATGCGCGACGAGGACTGCGAGCGCACGCCCGAGTGGCCGCGGTTGCCGCTGATCTCGATGTCGTAGGCCGAGCAGTTGGCGCTCGACACGATCGACAACGCCTCGCTGACGCCTCTGAAATCGACGCGGCGAATCCACGAATCGGTCAGACGCATCATGTTGAGCGGCTTGTAGGCCCCGTCGTCCTCCCACGAAGCGTGGTGGCCGAAGTTCTCCTTCGAGCGGCCCTCGAACGTGAGGTCCTCGACGCCGACATGTTCATAATGGGGGTATTTGCGGATTTTCCAGCCCCATTTGGCCTCCACAGCGTACATGATCGGTTCGGCGAAGGTCACGCGGTTGCCGCTTACGGAAGCCACCTGGTGATAGTCCTCGACCGTAATGGTCTGAATATCGGTCATGTTTCCCTCGACCCGGTGCGGCGCCAGCTCCTGCGCCACCAGCGTCGGGTCGTTGTTCGAAAGCGAAAGGCACACCCAGTCGCCCTTCCCGATGCCGGCCGCCGAAGCCACCTCCACCGAGAACGTGCCGCGTGCGGCGTCGCCCGTCACCGTCGTGAGGTCCGAAAGTCCCGAATTGTGCTTGATATTGATCATCATGGGCGACGACCACATCTGCTCCGAGTTGTTCGGCAGGTTGGGCGTGTCCATGACGAGCGTCGTCTTGCCGCGGCCCGCGCCCTTGAGCACGAAATAACCCCCGCGGATGAAAATCTCCTCGCTGCGGTTGTTCCCCTTCGAGTCGGTGTATTTCTGGTTGGCGGAGGTTGGGTCCACCACGTTGTCGTCGTCGTTGTGGAGGACGAAACGCCCCTCGGGGAAATAGATCACCGCCCGGGCATTGGCATTCGCGAGGTTCGCCCCCGCATCGCTCCGCCCGGAGAGTTTCAGCTCCTTGAGCAGCGCTGCCAACGCCCCGCGCGAGGACCTGACGCCCGTGGGATCGGCGCCGTAGTCGACGACGTTGTAAACCTTGTAGCCCAGTCCCCAGACATCGGCCGGAGCCTCCTCGCCATGCTTGTAACCGGCATACGAATAATCGAGCAGGACGTTATCCGCAGTTCCGGCCTTAAAATTCCGCCATGCCAGAGCGGCGTTGGCATCCACCTGCTCGTCGAGCAGCGTCACGTTCAGCGTGACGAGTTTCCGGTATTTCCTGTCCGAATAGACCGTCACCGAGACCGCCGCCTGCTGCGAAGCGGCGTCGAACGTCGCGGGAGCCTTGACCGTCAGCGTCGTCTCGCCAAGCACGGCCGTCCAGCCCGCAGGCGCGTCGATCACCGCCTCGGCGACGTTGTTCTGCACGACCTCGAAGGCCCGGGTCTCCCCGAGGCGGAAAGTCTCGTTGTCGGAAGCCGTCACCGTCAGTCCGAAATCGTCGAAGACGGGAAGCGTGAGTTTTTCGCCGTCGAGCAGTTCGACCGCCAAAAGTCCGGTCGTCGCGTCGTAAGTCACCGACTTGAAGGCCGAACTGTAACTGACGACGACTTTATCCCCCAAGGCATTGACCGGCTGTCCGTTTTGCAAAAGCGGCGCGTAGGTCACCCCGCCGTCGAGGCTCACGAGCCACTCCCCGTCGGCCGAAACCTTCAGCTGCGGGGTGACGCCCTCGGCGCCGGGCTTATGGTCGCCGCCCGAAACGGGCCATGCCGAAACGTACTCTCCGCCGACCTTCAGCCGCTCGGAAGTGGCTCCGCCGTCGAGGCTCACGGTCCAGTAGCCCTCGGCGTCGATGCCCATGACGGGAACCAGCGCCTCGATCTTCTCACCGAGGATGACGGGCAGCCGGGTTCCGTCGCTCAACTCGATCTCGTACCCCTTTGCGTTGGGTTCGATCCCGACGATGATCGTCGACTCGTCCATCAACTTGTGGAGCGCCACGATGGAGGTGTTCACGCTGCCGATCTTCGCCTCCAGCGCAATCACCCGGTCGCGCAGGCTCCCGATCTCGTCGCGGATGCCGTCGGTGTTCTCACACGATTGCAGCACAAAGGCCGAGGCCGCTGCAATCCACAAAAACAATTTATTCATATCCGATTGATTGTTAGTTATTCGTATCATAGGGAACCACGTCGGACAAGACGCCCTCGCGGAACCACACGTCGTCGTTGTCGCGCAGCAACACGGCCAGTTCGCGGCACAGCGCGGCGAACAGCGCGGGATGCTCCTCCGGCGCGAGGTTGTGCAGCTGGTAGGGATCGGCCGCATCGTCGAACATCAGCACGCGTTCGAGCGTCCCGTCGCGGCCGATGCGCAGCTCCATCGTATGCGCTGCGGTCTTCACGCCGCGCGCCTGGGCGAAGAAGCCGCGGACCAGTCCGTCGGCATCGCGCCCGCCGTCGAGGTTGCGCATGTAAAGGGCTGCGCGCGGGCGTTCGGGCTGCACGGCGTCCTGCCGCAGCACGGCCGAGTAGTCGCGCCCCTCTACACCCGCGGGAATCCGCTCCCCGAGGCCCGCCAGCCCCAGCAGCGTCGGCATGATGTCGGGCGTCGAGAGCAGCAGATCGTCCACACGGTGCGGCACCCGCCCCGGATAGCGCACCAGAAAGGGAATGTTCAGCGACTCGCGCCAGATCGAGTTCTTGGGGTCGTCGGTCGAATGGCTGGTCATCGTCTCGCCGTGGTCCGAAGCGAAGACCACGATCGTGTTCTCCGTAAGCCCCGCCTTGTCCAGCGCAGCGAGCAGGCGGCCGAACTCGCGGTCAATACCGCTCACATTGGCGAAATAGTAACGCACGGCGGCGGCCTTGGCCATCGTCGTGTCGGCGTTGTCGCGCACGAGCAGTTCGGTCAGCGACTTGTCCTTGTAACGTTCATACCCCTCCAGATCGCAGTCGTCGGTCGAAGCGTAGGGCGAATGCGGCGGATTCATGCCGATCATCATCAGGAACGGTTTTTCGGGATCGCGCACGCCGCCCTTGTTTTCGATATATTCGATGGCTTTCGAAACTTCGTGCCGCGGCGACCACTCGTCGACATCGTGACGGTTGCCGTCGGTGTCCCAGTAATGGGGATGCTTGTGCACGTCGTAGGTGCCGTAGGAGTACCAGTAGTTGAACCCGTGGCGGCGTTCGGGCGGCGTGTAGGCATCCCACTCGGGAACGGCGTCGCTGACGTAGGTTCCCGGACGCTGGGGGTTGTTCTTCGTCGGGAAGTCGGCGTGCAGCTTGCCGATGTAGGCGCAGTCGTAGCCCGCCGCCGAGAAGACGTCGCCGATACACTCGGCGTCCTCGCGCAGCGAACTTTCGGGACGCTCCGACATGCAGTTCAGCACCACGCCGTTCCGCTCGGGATACATGCCCGAAAGCAACATGCCCCGGTGGGGGCTGCTCACGGGGAAATTGCTCACCGCCTCGGTCAGCACCGTGGCTTCGCGGGCGAAGCGGTCGAGGTTGGGCGTTGCGACCGGATCGCCCTTCCACCCCACCTCGGCGGCGAACTCCGGATCGCTCCAGAACCCCAGCGAGGAGTTGCGATACTGGTCCGGAAATACGTAGATCACGTTGGGGCGCCCGGCCTCCGACTGCCCGCAGGCCGTCAGGGCGAGGCCCGCAAACGGAATTGCAATTCTAATTTTCAACATCGTGTCTTATTTCATTTCAATCAGGTTCACTTCGCGCGTCGCACCTTCGCGGCACGTGAAGATCAAAGCGGTGTTTTCGCCCGCGGGTTCGATCCGGCACTCTGGCGTATCGCCCTCCGGCCGCCAGCGGCCGCGGATCACGACCTCCAGCTGCGACTCTCCCGAGGGATTGTCGATCCACTTGCGGGAGTAGACGCTCCGCTCGGCGCGCCTGCCGTCGGCATCGAACACCTCGTCGCTCGGCCCCTCGTAGAACCGCAGGTCGGGGTCCGCAGCGCTCACCGTCAGCCCTTCGCCATCCCCGCCGATCATCACCAGCGAAGGCAGCGAAACGCTTTCCAGCAGCCCCTCGCCCACCTTACCGGGGGCGAAGAGCGCATAACCCTCCGCGCCCGACAGCCTGTCGCGCAGGATATGGGCCGAGGCGTCGCGGCGCAGCACCTCGTAGGGAAGTTCCCGCGCGTAGCGGGCCGTCTCTTCGTCCGAAGCGTACACGGCCAGCATGTATTCGTACCCGCCGCCGCTGACGGACCCGCTGCCGTGATCTATCCACGCCGTTGCGAAATTGTTCTGCGTCGGGGCGTCGGTCTCCTCGTCGAGCGAACGCTGAAGTGATTTCGAAACGACTACCCTACCTTTCGGCACGAAGTAAGCGTTGCGCAGGTTGTCGCGCAGGACGGCGCCGCCCGCAAGTTCGCCCCGGTAGGGGAACTGCGTCACCGCCTCGCCGTTCACGACGAGCGGATCGGCCGCGTCCGCCAGAAAATTCTGGAACAGCGTCGTATGCACACCGCCCTCGGCCTTGTTTTCGATGTCGGAACCCATACAGACGATGCGGTTGTCGAAGAAAAACCACGACTTGCGCGCCCGCAGCGAACCGTTGTATTTGTCGTGCTCGTGGAGTTCCATCGCGAACACCCCGTCGCGGCCCCTGTGGCTGACGCCTCCGGCGAAGGCCTCGTCGGAGAGGAGCATCTCCTCGTAGCCCGACGCGGTGTCGACGTTCCGGATGTCGGCCTTCATCCGCTCCATCGGGATTTCGAGCGCCGTCGTCCCGGGAATGTGCCGCCAGTCCCAGCCCTCCTGCCGGAACCCGCTGCCGAAGGCGCTCACGGGATCGCCGTCTGCAAGCAGCTGCATGCTGCCGTGCGTCAGGTAGCGGCCGTAGTGGTTGGCTCCCTGGTAAATCTCCGCCGACCAGAGATAGCGGCTGTGGCCCGCGACGGTCACCAGCCAGTCGGCGCGCCGGTGCGACACCGAGGCATTGTAGCCGTAGACGCGGTTCCCCGCAGGCGAAGGTTCGGGAGCGAAGCCCTTTTCGGCGAACAGCCGCGTATAAGCGTCTTTTCCTTGGGCCACACGCAAGTAGGCGGCGGCCAGCTCCGGGTCGATCTCCCCGCGGCCGTCGGGCGTACCCGCGACGGCCAGCCGGGCATAATGCCACGGGACCAGTTCTCCGCGGCCGTCGGGATGACGGCCCGAAAGGGCCAGCGGAAACGACCGCAGGTTGCAGTAGAAGCGCATTTCGAGCAGCGCGCGTTTCAGAACGGCATGGCTTTCGGCGCTCACCGCGAACTGCGTCTTCGACAACAGCCACACGGCATTCACGGCCCCGCCGCTGAACCCGTCCACGGCATAGGCCGGGTAGTGACGCCGGTGGTGGAAGACCGTGCCGTCGCTCTTGAAGCAGGGTCCGGTCCCCTCGGTGACCTTATATCCGTTGTCGACCCAACGGGAGAACGCCTCCAGCCAGGCCGCCTTCACCGGGGTGTCCGGGAGCATCACGATGCTCGCCAGACGGCCGACGAGCGAGGTGTTGAACGCGTCGATGTCCATCCCCGGCTCCGCCGGCTGAAGTTTCACCTCGCCCACGCCCGAAAACCACTCCATAGCCTGCTGCACGTCGTGTTCCAGCCCGGCGCGACGCAGCACGTCGCGCATGATGACGGGAGCCGTGTAAAAATTGCGCATGCTGTACCCCAGGTGGTGCAGGGTTCCCTGCGCACTTCCCGCGGCGAAGCCCTGATCCAGAAGATGCCGCGTCAGCAGCACATACATCCGTTCCAGCTCCGCCCGCTCGGCGGCGTCCGCAGCGGCATCGTGGGCCACGGCGACCTGGAACAGGAAGTCGTTGTATTTGCGCAGCGTCTGGCCGTTGTCGTTGAACAGTTTACCGACATCGGGATGGCCCAGATTGATATAGGTCTCGGCATAGCGCACGAACCAGATCGGCTTGCCCCGAAGCGTCCCGTCGGGATTTTCCGCAATGCCGTATGCGTCGAAGCGTTTGCGCAGGGTCTTCATCGCCATCGGCTTCCGGCCTTCGAGCAGCAGTTCGCGCAGACGCCGTTCGACGGTCGCCATATCGCGCCGCTCCCCCTCACCGACCGCGGCGGGGAGTGCGGGCATCGGATTGCGCCACGATTGCAGCAGCGTGAGCCAGTGGCTCGTGGTCGCGGCGTTGATGAACGGCGCCTGGAAATCGGCCGTATGGTGCCGCACGTCCTGAAACGAGGAGAGAATCAGGTGGTCGAAATACAACTCGCCCCGTTCGACGCCCTCCGCCGTGACGACCAGTTCGTCCATCCCCTCCTCGGGCCGGCCCTGCATGTCGCGGTCGAAAGCCACCCATGCCCCGCGCCAGCCGGTGAACTCCAGTCCGTAGTCGAACCACGCGCAGGTGCGCCCCTCCTTGCGGAACTCGAAACGCAGTTTCCCGTCGAGCGCCTTCGGGGCGTAGACCCAGAACACGAAGGTCGAAACGGAGGTCTCCCTGGGATTGGGATTTTCCGACAGATAACCCACCGGGGATTCGATGCGCACCCGGGCGCCCGCCCGCGACCATTGCCAGCGGAGCGCGTGCGCGCCGTGCTTGTAATGGTCGCCCGAGACGGACAGCGACGAGCCTTCCGACGCCGTGAAAGGCGCCGCAGACTCCTCGAACGAAAGAATCCGCGCATCGGCGACCTCCCGCACCGACTGCGCCGGTGCGGCCCACGACCACACCGACACAGCGGCGAGAAACAACAGTTTATACATGGGCATCCGGTTTAAAACAAAGGTTCGCCCGCCTCCACACGGCCCTTGCGGATCAGCGCCTCAAGGAAATAGTAATCTGCGTAGTTCAGCGGCACGTCGATATTGCTGCCGTGCGGGATGCTGCCCACGGAGTGCATCAGCAGGAACCCGCCGTTGCCGCCCACCGGAGCGCGGTAGGCCGGCGACGAGAGCGACTCGACGATCCGGTCGGCCTTCTGCTTATACAGCCCGTCCCCCGTATAGGTGTACATTTCGTAGAACGCCGAAGCGATGATGGCCGCCGTCGAGACGTCGCGCGGTTCATTGGGAATGTTCGGCGCATCGTAGTCCCAGTAGGGAACCAGGTCGGCGGGCATGTTCTTGTCGCCCAGCATGAAACCGGCCACCTTCCGCGCATGGTCGAGGTAGCGTTTGTCGCCCGTGTAACGGTAGCAGGCCGTATAGCCGTAGACGGCCCATGCCTGTCCGCGCGCCCACGCCGAATCGTCGGCATAGCCCTGCGCCGTGCAGCGTCCGCGCACGTCGCCCGTCGTCAGGTCGTAGTCCACGACGTGATAGCAGCTGTAATCGTCGCGGAAGTGCTCCTTCATCGTTCGGTCGGCATGCTTCACCGCGATATTATAATAGGTGCTGTCGCCCGAAAACTCCGTGGCCTTGAACATCAGTTCGAGATTCATCATGTTGTCGATGATCACCGGGCACTGCCAGCCGCGCTCGCCCTGCCAGCCGCGGTCGGCGTCCCACGACTGGATGACGCCCGGCACCGGCCGGAAACGCGTCGCGAGCGACTTGGCCGTCTGGACGATCACATCCTCGTAGCCGGGTATGTTTTTCAGCCGCAGTCCGTTGCCATAGCTGTCGTAGACCATGAAGCCCACGTCGTGATGCCATTGCAGGTACTGCACCGAATCGAGGATCTCGGTATGCTTCCGTGCGCGCGCGGCCCATGCCTCGTCGCCCGTCAGTTCGTACATGTACCACAGCGTCCCGGCGAAGAAACCGCTCACCCAGTCGTCGACGGGCACGTAGTCGATCCGCCCGTTCTTCCAGGTCGAGGGGATGCGGATCACACCGCCCGTCTCGCTCGAATCGGCCAGCATGCCGATCTGCTTTTCGGCGACGGCGATGTTTTCGTCAATGATCGAAGCGCGCTTCGAAGGCTGCGAGCAGGCGGCAGCCCCTGCCAGGAGGAGCGCGACGGTCGCATATTTAAATAAGGTCTTCATAAATTAGGTGATTAACATGATTATTTTGGTAAACCAAATCAGCTTTTCGGACAAAGGTAAAGTTTTTTTCGGACTTGCAACATATTTTAATAATCTTTTCTGATGAATGTAAAATTTTTATTATTTTCTCTTTGAAAAATTTTGGCGAACCAATTTCTTTATTTATTTTTGACCAAATATGAATCTATGAAAAATATGTTAAAACACGCTGTACCAGCGATTTGGATACTATTCAGCACGCTTTGGGGCCAGCATGCCGCTGCGGCAATCGACGCCAAAATCAGTTTCGAAACGGAAATTCCCAAGGCTTTTGTATGCGGCGAAAACAGCACGGCCGAATTGAGCGGCCTCCACTACAAGGACGGGAACCGTTCGCTGCGCTGGTCGTGGAGCGCGCCGTCGACGCTCCGCTTCAACGACTTCGGACAGCTGATGCGCTCGCTGCGGGTCAAGGGCGCGGGCGTCATGCTCTGGATCTACAACCCCAGGGCCGTCGACGCCGACATGCGATTCTCGTTCGAGACGCCCACCGGCGAAGTCCCCTACCGGTTCGATTTCCACATGGATTTCACGGGCTGGCGCGCCTGCTGGATCAAGTACAACGACATGCCGGGCGACCACGCCTCGCAGCAGGTATCCCGGCTGACGATCTCGACGCCCGCCGGGGTCGAAAGCGGCGAGCTGTTCCTCGACCGCCTGACCTTCTCCGAGGTCAAGCTCCACGACCAGATCACCCCCGACAAGCAGATTCCCGGCAACAACTGCAATCTCTCTCGCGAATTGTGGCACTGGGCGCGCCTCTGGGAGTGGGAGCAGTACGAATACGAAGAGCCGCTGCGCGACGTCACGCCCGCGGAAAAGGCCCAGCTCGACGCCGTGAAATCGCGCATCGAAAGCATCGTCGCGGCCAACATGTCGAGCGCCAACTACATCAACGGCACGATCATCCCGCGCGCCCGGGCGACCTTCGAAAAGGCCGCGATCCGCCGCACCGACGACGGCGGGATCATCGGCGCCCCGCTGCTCTCGAACGACGAGTGCAACCGCCCGAAAGGCGAACTGCGCCTGGACGACATCGAGAACATGCTCAACGCCTTCGCGCTGAACAGCCATATCAACAACGATCCGAAATACGACGACGATTTCTTTCTGGTGATGGACCACGCCATCGACCAGGGCTTCGCCTTCGGCCACGGCAACGGAACCAACCACCACTACGGCTACAACATACGCAAGATCTACGACGCCATGTGGCTCATGCGCGACAAGATCGCCGCACGCGGCAAGACCGACGAATACGTCAAGGTGCTGGCCTACTGGAGCGGCCTGGCGGAGACCCGCAAACCCTACGTCTACGGCCGCGACGAGCTGCTCGACTCGTGGCACACGCTGCTCATCCCCAAGATCGTCAGCGCGCTGATGCTGCCCGACGAGGCCGAACAGTACCGCGCCATGAAGAGCCTCGGCGTATGGCTCTCGGGGAGCCTCGGCTTCACGCCGGGCACCATCGGCGGCATCAAGCCCGACGGCACGACCTTCCACCACGGCGGCTTCTACCCCGCCTACTCGACCGGCGCGTTCGCCATGATCGGCTACTTCTGCAAAGCAACCCGGGGAACGGATTTCACCCTCTCGGAGCAGGCGCGCCGCAACTTCAAGCTGGCGCTGATGACCATGGCCAGCTACACCGATCTGCGCGACTGGGGACTCGGCCTGGCCGGCCGCCATCCCTTCGGCAAGAACGGCCGCATCCCCGACGCCGACGTCAACGCATTCGGTTATCTGGCCGCGCTGGGCGACCTGACAGGCAGCGGCAAGGGCGCAGACCCCGAACTGGCGGGCGCCTACCTGCGCCTGAAAGGCACGGACAAGGAGTTGAACAGCCTCTTCAGGAAAGAGGGGATTTCGGCGGGTCCCACGCCCTCGGGATTCTTCGTCTATAACTACGGGGCCGCGGGCATCCACCGCCGCGGCGACTGGATGGTGACGCTCAAAGCATTCAACACCGATGTCTGGGGATCGGAGATTTATACCAAGGACAACCGCTACGGACGCTACCAGAGCTACGGTTCGGCGCCGATCATCGGTTCGGGCAATCCCGTCTCAGCCGCGGCGAGCGGATTCGTGCAGGAGGGCTGGGACTGGAACCGCGTGCCGGGCGCCACGACCATCCACCTGCCCTACCCCGAACTGGAAAGCCCGCTGCCGGGGACGCTCATGGAGCGCAACCCCGAGCGCTTCTCGGGCGCCTCGTCGCTCGAAGGCCGCAACGGTATTCTGGCCCTGCACTTCGTCGAAAAGGACCGCAAGAACTTCACCCCCGGGGCCACGGCGTACAAATCCGTCTTCTGCTTCGACAACCGGATGGTCTTCCTCGGCAGCGGCATCGACAACGACAACCAGGCATACCCCACCGAAACGACGCTTTTCCAGCTGCGGATGGACAGCCCGGCCGAACAGATAGAAGTCGACGGCGAGCTTTACGACGCTTTCCCGCTCAACCTCTCCAGAGGAGGCGAGCGGCTGGCGCTCTCCGACACGAAGGGCAATTTCTACGTGGTGAAGAACGCCGCAGCGGTGAACATCACCAAAAAGGAGCAGACCTCGCCCAACGACAAGACCCGCGCACCCCAGACGGGCAACTTCGCCACGGCCTGGATCGACCACGGCCGCGCCCCCAAGCAGGCCGCCTACGAATATGCGGTCTACATCCAGCCCACGAACAAGGAGATCACGCGCCTGATCAAGAAAGACGGCTACGAAGTGCTGCGCCGGGACAACACGGCCCACGTCGTGAAGGACCTCGCCACGGGCATCACGGGCTACGTCTGCTTCGGGGAATACACGGGCCAGGGGCTTGTGCGCAAGGCGACCGGAGAGTCGATCGTCATGGAGCGCACCGACACGGACGGACAGGTCGTGATGAGCGTCTGCACGCCCGACCTCGGCCTCACGGAGAAGACCTACACCACGCGTCAGGAGAGCCGCCCCATCGAAAAAGAGGTGCTTTTGGACGGCGCATGGGAGCTTGCCGCACAATATCCCGGCGTGGAGGCCGTTTCCCACGACACCGGAACGCTGCTGAAGATAACCTGCCGCCACGGACAGCCCGTGGAGTTCCGGCTCAAGAAGAAATAACCATTTTCACCCACAACCTGATTTATTTATGAAAAAAGCACTTAAACGCATGGCCGCGGCAGCGCTGGTGACCCTATCGGTACTCCGGGGGGGGGACGCCTTTGCGCAGAACGCCGTGGACGGACGCGTGGTTGACGCCAACGGTGCACCGCTGGTGGGCGTAACCGTCCTGATCAAGGGGACGCAGTCGGGAACGGCCACGGGCGCCAACGGCAGCTACTCGATCAAGGCCCGGGAGGACCAGACGCTGGTCTTCTCCTATCTGGGCTACACGACCGTCGAGGAGTATGTCGGCAAACGCACGGCGATCAACGTCAAGATGACCGAAGAGGCGTCGCAGATCGGCGCCGTCGAGATCGTCAACATCGGCTACGGAACCACCACGCGGCGCGACCTCACCGGCTCGGTGGCCAAGGCCGACCTGGGAACGATGATGAAGGCCAACGTCACCAACTTCGACCAGGCGCTGGGCGGACGCATCGCCGGCGTGGTCGTCACCACGGGCGACGGCTCGCTGGGCGCCGAAGCCAATATCACCATCCGCGGAAACAACTCGCTCACGCAGAGCAACGCCCCGCTCTACATCATCGACGGATTCCCGTCCGAAGGGTCGTTCGCCGCGTCGATCAACCCCGCCGACATCGAGTCGATCGACGTGCTGAAAGACGCTTCGGCGACCGCCATCTACGGAGCGCGCGGAGCCAACGGCGTCATCGTGATCAACACCAAACGCGGCAACGAGGGCAAGCCCACGGTGAACTTCAGCGCCTCGTTCTCCCTGAACAAGATCGCCAACAAGGCCGACCTGATGGACTCCTACGAATTCGTCCGGCTTCAGAGCGAACTGATCAGCGAGGAGACGATGAACAAGAGCTATTTCAGCGAGGGACTGACGCTCGACGACTACCGCCACATCCCGGGCATCGACTGGCAGGACCAGCTCTACCGCACGGCTTTCCAGCAGAACTACAACGTCTCGCTCTCGGGCGGCAACAAGGAGGGGCTGCGCTACAACGTGGGCTTCTCGGCGCTCGACCAGGACGGCATCATCATCCGTTCGAACTTCCAGCGCTACCAGGGCAAGGCCAACTTCACGCTGCCCATCTCGAAAAAACTCACGCTGAACGCCAACGCCAACTATTCGCGCACGGCGACCAACGGCGTGACCCCCACCACGGCGCAGACCACCTCGTCGTCGTCGGGCTGGCTGATGTACTCGGTCTGGGGCTACCGCCCCGTAACGCCTCCCGGGCAGGACATCCTCGACTCGATGCTCGACGAAGCCGTAGACGGATCGAACGACTACCGCTTCAACCCGGTGAAGACCGCCAAGAACGAATACCGCAAGACGCTGGTGGACTACCTCAACGCCAACCTGGCGCTGACGTGGAAGATCACCCCCGACCTGACGTTCAAGACCACGGGCGGCTACGTCCTGAACAAACGCCGCCGCGAGGAGTTCAACGGCAGCGAGACCTACACGGGCTACGCCGGCTCGCCCAGCGGCAAGGGCGTCAACGGCGCCATCTACTGGACCGACCAGACGAGCTGGTCGAACGAAAACACGCTCAACTACAAGAAGCGCCTGGGGCGCAGCCACAACCTCGACCTGATGGCGGGACTCTCGCTCCAGGGGCAGAAGAACACCTACGACGGCGTTGCGTCGACGCAGATCACCTCCGAGGAGCTGGGCATCGCGGGCATCCACACGGGCAACTACCAGAAGGTCCAGAGCAACTACTACGACTGGCGGATGATGTCGGCCTTCCTGCGCACCAACTACAATTTCCGCTACAAATACTACCTGACCTTCTCATTCCGCGCCGACGGCTCGTCGAAATTCCCCTCCGACAACCGCTGGGGCTACTTCCCCTCGGCCGGCCTTTCGTGGAACTTCAACCGCGAGAACCTGCTGAAGAAGAGCGAGTGGATGAGCAACGGCAAGCTGCGCCTCTCGTGGGGCCTGACGGGCAACAACCGCACGCAGACCCCCTATGACTTCTATTCGCAGATCACCGTCAACCCGGGTTCGGGCAACTCGCTCGACTATGTGTTCGGCGGCGAGCGCGTGCCGGGCTACTACGTCTCGAACATGGCCAACGAGCGGCTCAAGTGGGAGACCACCGAGCAGTGGAACGCGGGTCTCGACCTCGGGTTCTTCGAGGACCGCATCAAGGTGACGGCCGACTGGTACGACAAGGTGACGCGCGACCTGCTGCTCTACGCCCTGCTGCCCGCCTCGTCGGGCTTCGAACAGGGGATGCTCAACATCGGCAAGATCCGCAACCGCGGCTTCGAGCTGACGCTCGAAACGGTGAACGTCAAGACCCGTCAGTTCCAGTGGTCCACGTCGTTCAACATCGCCTTCAACCACAACCGGATTCTCGGGCTGGTCGACGGACAGAACACGCTCCAGAGTTCCGTATCGTGGGAGACGCGCTTCAACTCGCAGTTCCCCTACATCTCGCAGGTGGGCAAGCCCACGGGCATGATGTACGGCTTCATCTACGACGGGACCTACAAGGCCGAGGATTTCGACGACAAGGGCAACCTCATCAGCGGCGTTCCCTCGTTCAAGGGCAACGCGATGCAGCCGGGCGACATGAAATACCGCGACATGAACGGCGACGGCGTCATCGACGACTACGACCGCACGATCATCGGCTGCGGACAGCCCCTCAACACGGGCGGCTTCGGCAACAACTTCAACTGGAAGAACTTCGACCTGAACATCTTCTTCGCGTGGAGCTACGGCAACGACGTGCTGAACGCCAACCGGCTGGTCTTCGAGTCGGGCTGGAGGAGCCAGACCAACCAGCTGGCCTCCTACGCCGACCGCTGGTCGCCGGAGAACCCTGCGTCGAACATTCCGCGCGTGAACGCCGTCGGCCGCGAGGAGTACTCGTCGCGCGTGATCGAGGACGGTTCGTTCCTGCGGCTGAAGAACGTCTCGCTGGGCTACACGCTGCCGAGCCGTTCACTGCGCAAGGCGGGCATCAGCCAGATGCGCGTCTACGTCTCGGCCGACAACATCTGGACCCTGACGGGTTACAGCGGTCCCGACCCCGAGGTATCGACCCGCAACTCGGTGCTGACGCCCGGATTCGACTGGTCGGCATATCCCCGCGCATTCGGCTTCACGGCCGGCGTAAACCTCACATTCTAACGGTTTAAACGCAACATTACGCCATGAAAATCAAAAGCATATTGAAACTGGGAACGCTGGCGCTGCTCACCGCGGCCCTTCCGGCGTGCAGCTTCCTCGACACCGATCCGCAGATCATCCCCGACGACGGCTACTACAACAGCGAACAAAAGCTGATCTACGGTCTGGCGGGCGTCTACGGCGTGCTGAACAGCGAAGCGATCTACGGCAACTACTACTCGCTGCAAATCGCCAACGCCGACGACCTCTGCTACTTCAACAACTACAACAACAGCGAATCGCGTCCCGACCGCTACAACCACAGCGCCGGCACGGCGGCGATCTACGACACCTGGTCGAAGCTCTACGAAGGCATCAAGAACGCCAACCGCTACATCGAGGCCGTCGAAAAGACGGAGATCGACCCCGGGAAACTTTCGGTGGACATCGGGCTTTACATCGCCGAAGCGCGGTTCCTGCGCGCCTACTACCACTTCCTACTGGCGCAGGCGTGGGGCGATGTGCCCCTGCGCGTCAAGGCGACCACCTCGCCCAACCCCAACGACGTGCAGATGGCCGCAACGCCGCAGGAGCAGGTGCTCAAATGGTGCGCCAACGAGATCGAAGCCACGATTCCCGACCTCTACGAGCCCATCGACAACACCCCCTCGCGCGTCAGCCAGACCGTCGCCCAGGGCATTCTGGCCCGCGTCTATCTCTTCATGGCCGGCGAGAGCGTCAAGCAGATCGACGGACTGGATAAAAAGGAGATGTACCGCCGCGCCGCCTACTGGGCCAACGAGGTGATCGCCTCGCACAAGCACGACCTGAACGAGAGCTACGAGGAGATCTTCATCAACATGATCCGCGACCAGTACGACACACAGTTCCACGAATCAATGTGGGAGGCCGAATTCCTCGGCGACCGCACCAGCGCGACCGACTGGACGAACGGCCGCATCGGCGACCTGATCGGCCTGCGTTCGCAGTCGGGAACGACCAACTACTCGGAGTGGGCCTGCAACTACTCCTACGGCTACTACAACGGCTCCTACACCCTCTGGCAGCTCTACTGGGAGAACGACCGCACGGCAGACGAAACGGCCAGCGCCACGGTCATCGACAAGCGGCTGACGTGGAACCTGCCGGGCTACAACTACCGCGGAATGAACAACCAGAAAATCTCGTACAAGAACAAGGCGGGCGAGACCGTGACGCGCTACTTGCAACAGACGCAGAGCATGTTCAAGACGCCGTGGGTCTACAACAACAATTTCGCCATGCCCGACATCGAGGGGCTGGACCAGACGATCGAGAACGCGTTCGACCCCGCCGATCTAGTTTACGACCCGACGGTGATGTGCGCCGTCCGCAACGCCGGCAAATGGCGCCGCGAGACGGTCTACGAGAAACAGATGTCGGCCAAGAGCCTCTACACGACGATCAACTTCCCGATCCTTCGCTACGCCGACGTGCTGCTGATGTACGCCGAGGCGATCAACGAATACGCCGGGGCGCCGGACGACCAGGCCAAGGAGGCCATCCGGGAAATCCGCAAACGCGCGGGCGTCAAGACCAACGAGAGCCTGCTGGGCGACTATCGTTCGTTCCGCGACCTGGTGCGCAACGAGCGCGGACGCGAACTGGCTTTCGAGGGGCTTCGCAAGTGGGACCTGATCCGCTGGGGCACGTTCGTCGAGAAGATGCACAACGCCGGGACCAACCAGCCGACGGAGAACAAGTACCGCAACGTCAGCTATACGAACTATGCGTCGGCGAACTACGCCAACGTGACGGCACGCCACATCTACCTCCCGATTCCGACCAAGGAGCTGGCGGTGAACCACGCGCTCCGACAGAACCCCTTATGGTAAAACGCTTAATTGCAGAGCATACGATGAATACGAAACGAATCACATACCTCGCGGCGACGCTGGCCCTCGCAACCGCGGCAGCCTCGTGCGAACACGAAGAGATCTACGAGCCGCTGGAGTTCTCGGTGCGGCTGGCGCCGACGAACACCTACCGCACGGGCGACCCGGTGGTCTTCAACTTCAGCGGCAACGCCGACTTCATCACCGTCTGGACGGGCGACACGGGACACGAGTACAAGCACCGCAACCGCACGAAGGTCGACATCGCCGACATCGAGTCGTGCGAACTGGAGATCGAGATCAGCCAGCAGTACGGCACGCTGAACAACCTCGTCCTGTTTGCGGGCAACAAATTCGCGGGGCTGAACGGCAGCGACGCCGCCACCGACCGCCCCGTGGTCGAAGCCATCGCGGCGAACGACTGCGCCGACTGGACCAAACTGGAGTTCACGCCGAACAACGCGAACAAGTTCAAAACCTACACCTACGACATCACCCGGTTCGCCGACCGTTTTTCGTGGGGCATGCACCTTTTCTATCCGGACCCCAAGACCACGATGCGCACCTATCGGATCAATCCGAAGATCACGGTCAAGTTCAAGGGCCACGACACGCAGGTCTACAACTATCCGGACATGGAATTCGTTCCCTTCTCGCTGGCTTCGCAGCACGCCGACGACCCCTATATCCATAATGTATCGGGCAACGGCAACCTGAAATTCCAGGGCCGGCCGGGAGCGAACAACACTGCCAATATCGTCTTCCAGGGCTTCAGCGCCGGGGCTTTCCCCGAGATCGACCAGTGGGCCTTCATGCAGCCCGTCACGCTCAACACGATCTCGCCCGACACGGGCCTGAACATCAAGGGCGTGACCGACGACCTGCCGAGCTACTCGTACACCTACACCGAGCCGGGGACCTACACGGTGACCTTCATCGTCGCCGGGGGCAACTACCAGGGACAGTCGGCGCCCGCTCCCTACGAGGTGACGTTCACGGTGATCGACCCGATCGAATAACCCGTCCGAAAGTTTTCGCAAGCCCGCCCTTCAGCAAGAAAGGCGGGCTTTTTCACAATATCCGGTTGCATTTCTGCGTTTTTTCCAGTAACTTTGGCGGTGAAACTTAACCTTTAACAACCAAAACCGAAACAACCTCATCGTATGAAGGCTGAATTACAGGAAATAGCGTCGCAGTTCGCGCTGGAAGGCGCTATCACGGCAATCGACTCGCTGGGCGAGGGATTCATCAACGACACGTTCATCGTCCGCACGGCGGGCGATGCGCCGGATTACATCCTCCAGCGCAAAAACAAGAGCATCTTTCCCGACGTTCCGGCCATGATGGAGAACATCCGCAAAGTGACGGATCATATCCGCCGCCGCGTCGCAGCCGCCGGGGGCGACCCCAGACGCGAGGCGATGACCGTGGTTGCGACCCGCGACGGAAAGCTCTATCACGTGGACGCACAGGGCGAATATTGGACCGTTTCGGTTTTCATCAGCGACACGATCGCCTACAACAAGGCCGACTCCCCGGAACTGGCCCGCAAGGGCGGCGAGGGCATCGGCAAGTTCCAGGCCCAGCTGGCGGACTTCACCGAGCCGCTGGCCGAGACGATCAAGGGCTTCCACAACATCCGCCACCGCTTCGTGCAGTGGGACGAGGCGCTGCGCCGCGACGCCGCAGGCCGCGTGAAAGACCTTGCGGAGGAGATCGGCTGGATCGAATCGCGCCGCGACGAGATGCTCTCGTTCTGGTCGAAGGTCGAGGACGGCACGATCCCCACGCGCGTGACCCACAACGACACGAAAATCAACAACATCCTCTTCAACAAGCAGGGCGAGGTGCTGTGCGCCATCGACCTCGACACGGTGATGAACTCCACGTCGCTCAACGATTTCGGCGACGCCATCCGCTCCTACACGAACACGGGCGACGAGGACGACCGCGACCTTTCGCGCGTGGGCATGTCCCTCGAAATGTTCCGCGCCTATACCGAAGGCTATCTGTCGCAGCGGGCCGGACAGCTCAACCAGGCCGAAATCGACCACCTGGCATTCTCGGCCCGTTACATCACCTTCGAGCAGGTGCTGCGTTTTTTGATGGACTACATCGACGGCGACACCTATTACAAAACGAAATACCCCGAGCACAACCTCGTGCGCACCCGCGCCCAGTACAAACTGTTGCAAAGCATGGAAGAGCAGTACGGCACGATGTGCGAAATCGTACGGGAAACCGTCGCCAAATACAAATAAGGAATGGAAATTCGCAAGATAGCAGGCATCGCGCCCGACGACCGGGCCGCCGTGGACGAGGCATTCGCCGGAATCGAGCCGCTGCCGGTGGCGTGCTGCAACTGGCCCGCGGAATTTCCCTACGCCCCGGAAGTCAGCTTCCGGATGTTCCATACGGGCGACTGGCTGATGCTGCGCTTCGACGTCGCCGAACGCTACACGGCGGCGCTCGTCACGGAGGACAACGGCGAGGTGTGGACCGACTCGTGCGCGGAGTTCTTCATCGCACCCGACACAGGGATGTACTACAATTTCGAAACCACCTGCATCGGACGGATGCTGCTCGGGGCGCGCAAATCCCGGACCGAGGCCGAGCACGCCTCGCCCGAGGTGCTGGCGGGCGTGAAACGCTACACGACGCTGCCCTGCGGCGAGCCTTTCGCCGAGCGCGAGGGCGACAACCGCTGGTCGCTCACGCTGGCCATCCCCCCGCAGGCGCTTTTCCGCCATGCGCTGACCGACTGGAGCGGTCTCAAGGCCCGCATGAACCTCTACAAATGCGGCGACAACCTCTCGCACCCCCATTTCCTCTCGTGGCGGCCGATCCGGACGGAGAAACCCGATTTCCACCGTCCCGAGTTTTTCGGGGAGGTGACGTTCGAGAAGTGAAAAAGTGAAAAGTGAAAAGCTGAGAGCCAAGAGACAATCCGGTCGCGATGCGACAACTGCGGGCAACAGGCGAGCGCAATCGCTTGCGAATTGCCGAGCCGCCACAGCAGTCAAGGCGCGTGTTTTTGCGCCTTAAGTCCCCTCCCGAGGGAGGGATTTGGGGTGGGGTCAGACTTGTAAACGACACCAACGGCGGCGACAACACGATCGGCAGCAAACCGACAGAGAGAAAGATTAACAAATTACATAAACGTATGAACAACAAGTATTCACTTCCCAAAGACGGCGGCCTGATTTCCGAATCGGCTCCGCGCGACATCATCCATCGTTACGAGAAGATCCACACCAAGGTCTACGAAAACGAGTACGAAGGCGTGCAGTACGTCGCCGACAACATCGTCAAGGCGATCCGCATGTACAACGAAATCCACTGCTCGAACGAGGTCTACGAGGAGTCGCAGCCCTTCGTGCTGGGCCTCACGACGGGCCGCACGCCGCTGGGTCTCTACCGGGAACTGGTGAAACGCCACCACGAAGGGCAGATCAGCTTCCGGAACGTCGCCGTTTACAGCCTCGACGAGTTCTACCCGATCCGGTCGACCGAACAGCAGAGCCGCAACTACCGCATCCACGAGGAGTTCCTCAACCACATCGACATCCTGCCCGAGAACGTGCACATCCCCGACGGTACGGTTCCCGAGGACCGCGTTTCGGAATACTGCGCGTCGTACGACCACTCGGTGCGGCGCATCGACCTGATGATCATTGGCGTCGGCGAGGACGGACAGATCGGCTTCAACGAGCCGGGGTCCTACTCCCGCTCGCGCACGCGGCTGGTGCAGCTGACCTACAACACCCGCAAAATCCAGTCGGGCGCTTTCTTCGGGCTGGAGAACACGCCCAAGATGGCGGTCACGATGGGCATCGACACGATCATGCGCGCCAACCGCATCATCCTGATGGCCTGGGGCGAGGAGAAGGCCCACATCGTGCAGCGGGTCGTCGAGGGCGAGATCACGGATCAGGTTCCCGCCTCGTACCTCCAGGCGCACCAGAATATCGAGGTGGTGATCGACGAGAATGCCGCGCAGCTGCTCACCCGCGAGCAGACGCCGTGGATGGTGGGTCCCTGCGAATGGACGCCGAAATTCGTCCGCAAGGCCGTGGTATGGCTCTGCGGCGTGGTGAAGAAGCCCATCCTGAAACTCACCTATAAGGATTACATCGAAAACTCGCTGGGCGAACTGCTCGAACAGGGCCGCGCCTACGACCAGATCAACATCGACGTCTTCAACGACCTCCAGCACACCATCACGGGCTGGCCGGGCGGCAAGCCCAACGCCGACGACTCGACGCGCCCCGTGCCTTCGTCGCCCTTCCCCAAACGGGTGATCGTCTTCTCGCCGCATCCCGACGACGACGTGATCTCGATGGGCGGCACGTTCATCCGCCTCGTGCAGCAAGGTCACGACGTGCACGTGGCTTACGAAACCTCGGGCAACGTGGCCGTGCACGACGACGTGGTGCTCCAAAACATCGACACGGCCCGCGAACTGGGTTACGGCAACCACTACGCCGAAGTCGAAAAGGTCATCGCCGGCAAGAGGAAGGGCGAACCCGAGCCGCGCCCGCTGCTCGACCTGAAAGGCGCCATCCGCCGCGCCGAGGCGCGTGCCGCCGTGCGCTCGTTCGGACTGAACCCCGACACCAACGCCCACTTCCTCAACCTGCCGTTCTACGAAACGGGCGGCATCAAGAAGGGCCAGCTCACAGAGAAGGACATCGAAATCATCGTCAAGCTGCTGCGCGAGATCAAGCCCCATCAGATCTACGCCGCCGGCGACCTTGCCGACCCCCACGGCACGCACCGCACCTGCATGGAGGCCGTGCTCGGCGCCCTCGAAGTCGTGAAGGACGACGAGTGGCTGAAGGAGTGCCACCTGTGGCTCTACCGCGGCGCCTGGATGGAGTGGGACCTCGGCATGGTGGACATGGCCGTGCCCCTGTCGCCCGACGAGCTGATTATGAAACGCCACGCCATCTACCGCCACCTCTCGCAGAAGGACATCATGCCCTTCCCGGGCAGCGATCCCCGCGAGTTCTGGCAGCGGGCCGAGGAGCGCACGCAGAACACCGCGAAGCTCTACGACCAGCTCGGCATGGCCGAATACCAGGCTATCGAGGTGTTTGTGAAGATGTTTTAGCGCATCTTCACAAAAACTTCGATTAAAAAATGAAGCATTGAACATTAAAAAATCACCCCATGCGCTTAATCATTGAAAATACCCCCCAGCAGGTAGCCCAGTGGGCCGCCAATTACATCATCGCCCAGATCAAGAACAAGGAGCAGCACACCTCGTCGCCCTTCGTGCTGGGGCTGCCGACCGGCTCGACCTACAAGGAACTGATCCGCCGCCACAAGACGGGCGAAGTGTCGTTCAAGAACGTCATCACGTTCAACATGGACGAGTATGTGGGTCTCCCCGAGGAGCATCCCGAAAGCTACCACTCGTTCATGTGGAACAATTTCTTCAAGCACGTCGACATCAGGCCGGAGAACGTCAACATTCTCGACGGCAACGCCGACGACCTGGCCAAGGAGTGCGCCGACTACGAGGCGCGCATCGTCGAGGCCGGGGGCATCGACCTCTTCATGGGCGGCGTGGGCGAAGACGGACACATCGCCTTCAACGAGCCGTTCTCGTCGCTCAACTCCCGCACGCGCCTCAAGACCCTGACGCAGGACACGATCCAGGTCAACGCCCGGTTCTTCGGCGGCGACATCTCGCTCGTGCCGAAAACCGCGCTGACGGTCGGCGTGGGCACGGTGCTGTCGGCCAAGAAGGTGCTGATCCTCGCCACGGGCCACAAGAAAGCCCGCGCGGTGCGCCACGGCGTCGAAGGCTCCTACAACCACCAGTGGACCATCTCGGCCCTCCAGGTGCACCCCAACGGCATTCTGGTCTGCGACGACCCGGCCGCCGAGGAGCTGCGCGTAGCCACCTACCGCTATTTCAAGGACATCGAGCGCGAAAACCTGATCTCGAAATAAGCGCATTCCCGATACGAAGTCTCCCGCAGGGCAGGCCCTGCGGGAGACTTTCGCTTCCACGCCCCGGATACAGAACTCCCGGCGTCATTTTACGGCCGGATTATTTGCCGAATGCCGGAAAAATTTTATCTTTGTAGAGCATTGCTTATACGGATAAATCGTGGGAGCGTCACTCAAGGACATAGCCTGCAAGCTCAACCTCTCGAAAACGACCGTTTCGTGGGTCCTCTCGGGGCAGGGCGACAAAAAAGGGATCAGCGCGGAGACACAGAGCCGCGTGCTCGCCTGCGCCCGCTCCCTGGCATACGAACCGAACCTGCTGGCCCGAAGCCTCAACACGGGCGTATCGAAAACCATCGGACTGATCCTCCCCTCGATTTCGGACACCTTCTTCGCCCACATCGCCGACCGGATCGAGTCGGAAGCCGAGCGGGAAGGCTACTCGCTGATGATCGCCGGTTCGAACTCCGAAACCGAACGGGAAAACGCCCTGATACGGCTTTTCCGGTCGAAAAAGGTCGACGGCATCATCATCGCCCCGGCCGACGCTTCGGGACGCGAGGTCGGCCGCCTTGCGGAGAGCGGCTGCCCGGTCGTGCTGTTCGACCGCTGCCTCGCGAAAACGGACGCCGGCTGCGTGGTGATCGACAACGAGGCGGACAGCCATGCGCTGGTCCGTCATCTTGCCGCCCGGGGATTCCGCAAAATCGCCATCATCACGACCTTCCCCCACCTCCCGACAATGGAACTGCGGCACAGGGGCTACCTCCGCGCGCTGGCGGAAGCGGGACTGCACGCCGATCCCCGCCTCTACGGAGAGGTCGCCTATGCCGGCTACCGGCAGCACGTCTGCGATACGCTCGACCGCATTCTCGCCACGGTTCCCGACACCGACGGCTTTTTCTTCACCACGCATATCCTCGCCACCGAGGCCCTGCGCTATTTCCACGACCGGGGCATCGACATCAGCGACGGCCGTCGGGGGCTTGCCTGCATGCACGAAGACCCGCTTTTCCGCCTGGCCGCCCCCCGGATGAGCGTCGCCCGCTTCCCCGTCGAAGAGATCAGCGCCCACGCCGTGCGCCTCCTGCTGCGGCAAATCCGCGAAAGCCAATCGCCCGGCTCCGTCCGCCCGGCACCCGAATCGGTGGTGCTGCCCTGCCGCATGGAGTTCCGGGACGAATAAGCCCGTTCCGTCCGGACATCCCTCCCTCCCCCCCCCGATACGAAAGACCCGCAAAACGATGAAGTCCTGCAGGTCTTTCTCCGGAAACTAATCTCTAAATTACTTCTCGGCAATCAGTCCGATTTCGTCGATGGCAAAATAAGCGGGAACGAGCAATCCGTAGGCATTCGCCTCATTCGAAGCAGGCGAGAAAGTCAGACAGTCGACCTTGCCCAAAGCGGAAAGATCGACCTTTTTCCAGTCCGACAACTTTTCCGAACCGTTGATCAGGAAGCACTCCGCACTACCGGTCTCCTTGCCCTCAAGCGAGCCGGTAATTTTCACTTTATAATAATACGAAGCCTCGTCAACCTGCGTCGGCTTATAAGGGTAGGTAATCGCGCTGTTGGCCATATACAGATAGCTGACCTGACGCGGTTCCACAAATTCGATCATCGGAGTTGCATAACCGCTCGTATATCCGTCGAAATAACCGATCATGCAGTTCGACGAACCGTTTGCCCCCTTATCGGCCCATACCATAAACTGGTTCGCATAATTGACGCTCGTAGCCGTTCTCCCGTAATTGGCAGACAAGACGAAACCGCCCCAATAGTCTCCGTAGCCGATGTCGGCTGAAAAATAGGTTCCGAACCAAATCTTCTCATCCGAGGTCGAACAAAGATACCCGTTGTAAACGCCACCTACGGCCAGATCGTCGTAGCTGCCGCCCTTCGCCCAAAAGACATTATGGTGATTTCCCGCCGCAGAACCGCCGCTAACGGTAATGTCGCCGAGCTGTACAGCCTTGCCGTCGATAGCAAGCATCCCCTCGCTCGTTTCGAAAGAAATCAAATTAGACGGTTCCGGCTCCGGATCGGGATTGGGGTCCGGATCGGGTTCGCTCACATGCACGGTACAGGTTGCCGACACCGAACCGTATGTCGCCGAGATTTTGGCGGTTCCGGCAGCCACGGCCGTCACAAGACCCGATTCGGAGACCGTCGCGAACTCCTCGGCATCCGAAGACCACACCACGTCGTCGGTGGTATTCGCCGGCGCCGGCGTTGCGGTGAGTTGCAGGGTTTCGCCGACTGCAAGTTCTTTTTCCGTACAATCGAGCACAACCGCAGTCGCAGGGACGCGGGAATCGCCGTCATCGTCCGAGCAGGCGGCCAAAGCGCAGGCCGCAAATGCGAAAAGCAAGAGTTTTTTCATCGTTCGTCTGATTTTAAGTATGTTCGTAAAATAAAAAATCCGGTCCCGGAACCTCCCGGAATCGAACCTTTTTCACGTCCATACCCGTATTTCAGCCACGAAATACCAAGACTTGCGATGCTCCGTTCTCCGCAGACACACCCCGAAAAAAGATTCTTCCTCGTCGGGAAGCTGCAAGGCAGGTCTTCTGGCTCGTCCCTGCCGCAACGCCTTCCCGGCCCTCTCGGGCCAGTGGCTTTCAGCGTGTCGCGGCAACTCTCGGAACTTACAGCAGCGGGAACTGCTGCCGATTTTCACGGCATTCCCATTTAATCACACGGGGCCTTGCCCGGCCCTTTGTGAACCATTGCGGTGCAAATTTAGGAAATAAATTCGTATCTTTGCCTCCGCAAACATAAAATTCGCAAAAAATTATGAAGCACGCATACGTATTCCCGGGCCAGGGCGCCCAGGCCGTCGGAATGGGCAAAGACCTCTACGACAACGTTCCGGCTGCGAAGGAACTCTTCGAGAAAGCCAACGAGATCCTCGGTTTCCGCATCACCGACATCATGTTCGCCGGTACGGACGAAGAACTGAAGCAGACCCGCGTCACCCAGCCCGCCGTATTCCTTCACTCGGTGATCATGGCCAAGGCGCTGGGCGTGAAGCCCGATGCCGCCGCCGGACACTCTTTAGGCGAATTCTCGGCCCTCGTGGTCGCCGGAGCGCTCTCGTTCGAGGACGGTCTGAAGCTCGTTTCGAAGCGCGCCATGGCCATGCAGGCCGCCTGCGAGGCGCAGCCCGGAACGATGGCCGCCATTCTCGGTCTGGAAGACAAGGTCGTGGAGGAGATCTGCGCGTCGGTCGACGGCGTGGTCGTCGCCGCCAACTACAACTGCCCGGGCCAGCTGGTGATCTCGGGAGCCGTGGAGGCCGTAGACGCCGCCTGCGAGAAAGCCAAGGCCGCCGGAGCGCGCCGTGCGCTGCGCCTGCCGGTGGGCGGAGCGTTCCACTCGCCGCTGATGGAGCCTGCCAAGCAGGAACTCGAGAAAGCCATCGCCGAAGCGCCGTTCCAAACGCCCGTATGCCCCGTTTACCAGAACGTCGACGCCAAGCCCTATACCGATCCCGCCGCCATCAAGGCCAACCTGATCGCCCAGCTGACGGCCCCCGTGCGCTGGACCTACATCGTGCGCAACATGCTCTCCGACGGCGTGACGGAATTCACCGAACTCGGCCCCGGCAGCGTGTTGCAGGGACTCATCCGCAAGGTGGACCCCAACACAGTCGTGGAATCGAAATCGACGCTGTAAAACAAAAAGTTTCGCTTAAAAATTAACGCCCTGAAAATCAGGGCGTTAATTTTTTACCCCTCATTTTGAAGCAAAATTTATTAAATTTTATTAAAAACTTATTGCATTTATTAAAGATAGTGTATATATTTGCAGAGTTAGTTAAAAATGAGCCTGGAAGGATGACATCACTTACCGAATTTTTCAACAAACACGAAGACGACGCCCTGAAGGGCATTACGCACAAAAACAGCATCATCAAGCGCAACATCATCGCGCACATGGCTGTCAACGGAGAATGCACGCTTTCGGAGCTTACCAAAGAGCTTCACATCAGTGTCCCCACGATCACCAAACTGGTTCAGGAACTGGTCGACGAGAACATCGTGACGGACCTGGGCAAGGTGGAAACCCCGGGCGGACGGCGCCCCAACATCTTCGGCTTGGCCAACTCGGCAATCTATTTCGCCGGGGTGAACGTCGGTCGTGACAACATGCGCTTCCTGATCACCGATCTGCAAAACAACATCATCAAAGAGGAGAACGACTTCACGTTCGAGCTGCTCGACCGTCCGCAGTGCATCGAGCGCATCTGCTCGGGCATCGAGAACTTCATCGCCACATGCGGCATCGACCGGGGCAAGATTCTCGGGCTGGGCGTCTGCATGACGGGACGCGTGAACCCCGACACGGGCCGCAGTTACAAATATTTCACGTCGAGCGAACAGTCGTTGCGCGACTTGCTCGAAGAGCGCGTCGGCATCCGCGTACTGCTGGAGAACGACACCCGCGCCCGCTGCTATGCCGAATACACCTGCGGCAAATCGAAGGACGAGAGCAACGTGCTGTACCTCCACATGGGCCGCGGCGTGGCCATCGGCATCGTGGTCGACGGACAGCTCTACTACGGCAAGAGCGGCTTCGCCGGCGAGTTCGGCCACATTCCCTTCTTCGACAACGAGATCATCTGCTCGTGCGGCAAGAAGGGCTGCCTCGAAACCGAGGTTTCGGGCATCGCCATCGAGGACAAGATGTGCCACCTGATCCAAAAGGGCGTGAACACCATCCTCAAGGAGAAATACGACCAGCAGAAGACCATCCACATCGACGACATCATCACTGCGGCGAAAAACGACGACAACCTTTCGATCGAACTGATCGAGGAGGCGGGCGAGAAGGTCGGCAAGGCCGTGGCTTTCCTGATCAACACGTTCAACCCCGAGACGGTCATCGTCGGCGGCAACCTCGCGGCGGCGGGCGACTACATCATGCTGCCGCTCAAATCGGCGACGAACAAATATTCGCTCAATCTGGTCTACAAGGACACCAAGTTCCGCGTGTCGAAGATGACCGAGAACGCCAACGCCTGGGGCGTGGCCATGCTGATCCGCAACAAGATCATCGGATTGTAATGAACATCGAGGGCCGCACCATCCGCCTGCGGGCTGTGGAGCCGGGCGACGTCGACCTGATGTACGAGTGGGAGAACGACTGCGACATTTGGCCGGTCAGCGGGACGACGGAGCCGTTCTCGCGTCATCAGCTGGAGCGCTTCGTCGAACGGCATCAGGACATCGTCGGGGTGCTCTGCGACGGACAACTGCGGCTGATCATCGAGACGCTGTTGAGTTCCAAGCCGGTCGGGGCGATCGACCTGTTCGAATACGACCCGATCCACCGCCGGGCAGGCATCGGCATCCTCATCTACGAACAGAGCGACCGGGGACGCGGCTACGCCTCCGACGCCGTGGAAACCCTCTGCCGCTACGCACACGATACGCTGCGCGCGCATCAGCTGTGGTGCAACGTCGGTGCCGACAACGAAGCGAGCCTGCGCCTGTTCCGCAGCGCGGGATTCACCGAGATCGGCGTCAAACGCGACTGGCTATGGCGGCCCGACGGCTATCACGACGAGGTGATGCTGCAAAAGATATTCGACTGAAACAGCGGACCCCAAGAGTCCGCTGTTTTCAATTCGACCGAAGCCATCCACGGATTGCCCCCCCCGAAAGTTCCGTCGTTTTTGATCAGCGAGGCATACATCGTAAAAACGGGACGAATGGATGACGTATGCTCCATTCGTCCCGTTCAGGGGATGATTGCGGCGGATGCGCCGCAATCATCGAAAATTACAGCCGGCGCGAACCGTCGGAGATCACGACGTCGTAAACCTTCGGTTCGTGGCCGTATTTGGCGTTGAACTTCTCCTTGGCTGTGGCGATGAAGTTGTCGTAAAGCTCGTCCTTCACCAGGTTGATCGTGCAGCCGCCGAAGCCGCCGCCCATGATGCGCGAACCCGTCACGCCGCACTCCTCGGCGACCTCCGCCAGGAAGTCCAGCTCCTCGCACGACACTTCGTAGTCCTTCGACATGCCCCAGTGGGTCTCGTACATGCGCTTGCCGACCGTCTCGTAGTCGCCCTTTTCGAGCGCTTCGCATACGTCCAGAACGCGCTTCTCCTCGCCGATCACATAGCGGGCGCGCTTGTAGTCCTCCTCCGAAATCCGATCCTTGACGGCTTCGAGCTGCTCCATCGTGGCGCCGCGCAGGAACTCCTGCCCCAGCACTTTCGCAACGCGCTCGCAGGAAGCGCGGCGGTCGTTGTATGGAGAGCCTACCAGTTCGTGCTTCACGCGCGAATCCAGCAGAACCAACTTATAGCCCTTCGGGTCGAACGGGAAGTAGGCGTATTCCAGCGAACGGCAGTCCAGACGGATCAGGTTGCCCTTCTTGCCGAACACCGAGGCGAACTGGTCCATGATGCCGCAGTTCACGCCGCAGTAGTTGTGCTCGGTCGACTGACCGATCTTCGCCAGTTCGAACTTGTCGATACCGCAGTTATAGAGGTCGTTCAGCGCAAAGGCGTAGGTTGATTCCAGCGCTGCCGACGACGACATGCCGGCGCCCAGGGGCACGTCTCCGGCAAACACCGTGTCGAAACCGCCGATCTTGCCGCCGCGCTTCTGAATCTCGCGGCAGACGCCGAAGATGTAGCACGCCCAGCTCTCGGCCGGTTTGTCCGCCTCGTTCAGGCCGAACTCCGAGCTTTCGCCCAGGTCGAGCGCATAAGCGCGCACCTTGTCCGTGCCGTTGAGCCGGATCGCCGCGACAATACCCTTATCGACCGCCCCCGGGAAGACGAAACCCCCGTTGTAGTCCGTATGCTCGCCGATCAGGTTGATGCGGCCCGGAGAGGCGAACAGGATGGCTCCTTCGCCGTAAAGTTCATTGAATTTCTTGCTGACTTTTTCTTTCATGGCTCTTATTTTGTGGTTTTAAGTTTGAGTATCCGGATTCGGATTGCACGAAGATAGGAAAAAAATCCGTGACGCCCGGCATAATTTCGTTTCAATTAACAATAAAAATCGACCATTTCATGCCCGGAATCCCCGAAAACGGCTGCGGCGACATCCTTATGCAAACGAAAGTTTTGCCTCCCTTTCGACTTGTAAATCCGGAAATGTTTGCTACCTTTGTAATGGTTTCGTTTCAGAAGTCACCAACTAACATTTCAAACGATATGACAAAAAACCTCATTTTGGCCGCCGCCATGCTGTTAGCAGGAGGCGCCGTCGCAGCCCAACCCAAGGTAATCGCACACCGCGGTTACTGGACAGCCCCCGAATCGGCGCAGAACTCGATCGCTTCGTTCACGAAAGCCGACGCTGTCGGTGTCTTCGGCTCGGAAATCGACGTATGGCTCACCGCCGACGACAAACTGATCGTCAACCACGACCGCATTTACAAAGGCACGGACATCAACATGGAGAAAGCCACCGCCAAGGAGATCACGGCCATCGTGCTGCCCAACGGCGAGAACATCCCCACGTTCGACGCCTACCTGAAACTCGTCGCCTCGAAACCCGACACGCGCCTGATTCTCGAAATGAAGTCGCTTTCGGATTACAACCGCGAAGACCTCGCCGCCAAAAAGATCGTCAAGCAGCTCAAGAAATACGGCGTGCTGGACCAGACCGAGATCATCGCCTTCTCGATCAACGCCTGCATGGCATTCAAGAAGCTCATTCCCGACACCAAAATCTACTACCTCAACGGCGACCTGGCTCCCAAGAGCATCAAGAAACTGGGGCTGGCCGGCATCGACTACTCGATGAAGGTGCTCCGCAAAAACCCCGAATGGGTGAAGCAGGCCCACGACCTGGGACTCGAAGTCAACGTCTGGACCGTGGACGAGGAAGCGGACATGAAATACTTCATCGACCTGGGCGTGGATTACATCACCACCGACTATCCCGAGCGTTTGCAGGCCCTGCTGAAGAAATAGGGTTCCTGGACCACAAAAAAACGAGAGCGGCAAAATCGGTTGCCGCTCTCGTTTTATATAATAAGGTATCTGTCAGACATCCACCACCGTCACCTCGATGCCGCGTTCACGCAGACGCTCCAGATAGAGAGGCTGCACGCCGCTGTCGGTGATGATTCGGTCGACAGCCTCCAGATCGCAGATCTTGCTGAACCCGCGGCGGCCGAATTTCGACGAGTCGGCCAGCACCACGACCTTCTGCGCGGCATTGATCATCGCATCGTTCAGCGAGGCTTCGAGCACGTTGGTCGTCGTCAGTCCGAACTCCGTGTCGATACCGTCCACGCCTACGAACAGTTTGCTGCAATTGAAATTGCGGAGCATCGCCTCGGCAAAAGGCCCCACGACCGACACCGAACTGCTGCGGGTGATGCCGCCCAGCTGGAGGACATCCACATCGGCGTGCTGCGAGAGGATCTGGGTCACGGGAACCGCAGCCGTGATGACCGTCAGGTGGCCGACGGGCTTGATCTCCCGGGCCAGGAAAGCCATCGTCGTTCCCGAAGCGATGATGATCGAATCGTCCTGCGAGATCAGCTCCGCAGCGGCCGCGCCGATGGCCCGCTTCTCGGCCACGTTCTTCTTCTCCTTTTCGTTGACGTGACGGTCGCTGATATAGGGACTTATGAGGATGGCGCTGCCATGGGTGCGGTAGAGCTTCTTCTGCTGTTCGAGGTAGGACAGGTCCTTGCGGATAGTCACTTCCGAAACCTTGAAAAGCTCGGAGAGCTGTGTCACCGAAATCGAGCCGTTCTGCTGCAACAGCGACAAAATACGGCTGTGCCGTTCCGGAAGGCTCAAAAGTGGTTCTTCACCTGGTTTGTTCATGCGCAATTAAAATTTTAAAGTTTTGAGAGACTAATATACGAAAAATATTCGAAACACGAACATTCCGCCGCGATTATTTTCCCTCCCGCAAGAAATTGCATGTCCGATCAGAATATTTCAAATTAAAAGGTTTTTTATTTTGAAATCGCCGAAATGATTTGTACTTTTGTTCCGAAACGAAATCAATCATCAAACCGATATTTATGGAAAGAGCATCACAAATCAAAAAGTTGTCCGACAAGGGCAAAATCTGGGACATGGTAGTCGTAGGCGGCGGTGCGACCGGACTGGGCGTCGCGGTGGATGCAGCCACGCGCGGCATGAGCGTAGCCTGCCTGGAGAAGACCGACTTTGCGAAATGTACGTCGAGCCGTTCGACCAAACTCGTGCACGGCGGCGTGCGCTACCTGCAAAAGGGCGACGTGATGCTGGTGCTCGAAGCGTTGCGCGAGCGCGGCCGCATGAAGGCCAACGCCCCGCATCTGGTGAAGGACCAGGCGTTCGTCATTTCGAACTACCGCTACTGGGACAATTTCCTTTACTTCTGCGGCCTGACCTTCTACGATCTGCTCTCGTTCGGCTTCGGCTACGGACGTTCGAAGTACATCTCCGCCAAGAAAGTGATGAAATACATCCCCACCTCGGTCGAAAAGGGGCTGAAGGGCGGCGTGGTCTACCACGACGGACAGTTCGATGACTCGCGCATGGCCATCAACCTCGCCCAGACCTGCGTCGAGAACGGCGGCACGGTCGTCAACGAGGCCACCGTGACGGGCATCCTGCACAATGAGGCGGGCAAGGTCGCCGGCGTGAAGTTCGTCGACAACACCACCGGCGAGGAGTATTCGATCAAGGCTCGCAGCGTCGTGAACGCCGCCGGCTGCTTCGTCGACGATATCATGCACATGGACAGCCCCGAACACCGCAAGATGGTCACCCCGAGCCAGGGCGTGCACCTCGTGCTGGACATGAAATTCCTGCAGAGCGACTATGCGATCATGGTTCCCAAGACCTCGGACGGCCGCGTGCTGTTCGCCGTGCCCTGGCACGACAAGGTCGTGGTCGGAACGACCGACATCGTACGCCCCACCCCGGAGGAGGAGCCGCGTCCGCTGAAGGAGGAGATCGACTTCATCCTCGGCACCGCGGGACTCTACATGAACCCGGCGCCCACCTACAAGGACATCCTCTCGGTATTCGCGGGTCAGCGTCCGCTGGCGGCGCCCAAGAAGGAGGGCAAGAACACGAAGGAGATTTCGCGCAGCCACAAGGTCATCACCTCGGATAACGGTCTGGTGACGATCACCGGCGGCAAGTGGACCTCCTACCGCCTGATGGCCGAGGACACGGTGGACAAGGCCATCGAAGTAGCGGGACTTCCCCGGCGCAAGTGCGTGACCAAGAAATTCCACATCCACGGCTACCGCAAGAATCCCAACCTCGCCGACCATATGTACGTTTACGGTTCGGACGAGCCGAAGATCCTGAATCTGATCAAGGAAAACCCGGCGCTGGGCGAAAAGCTCTCTCCGAAGTTCGGCTACACGCTTGCCGAGGTGGTTTGGGCCGTGCGCGAGGAGATGGCCCTCACGGTCGAGGACGTACTGGCGCGCCGCGTGCGGCTGCTGTTCGTCGACGCCCGCGAGGCGATGGCCGCCGCCCCGAAGGTCGCCGAAACGATGGCCCGCGAACTGGGTCGCGACCAGGCATGGATCGATGCGCAGGTCGAAAGTTTCACGAAGATGGCGAAAAATTATATCTTTGAAGCTTAAACGGACTTTAACCCAAGCTTAAAATGTTCAATTTTTTTAATCCTCCGGCTCCCAAACCGAGGCTCTCCCAGGACAAAATCCCGGCCAAATACGCGCAGATGCGTCTGCGCGTATTTTTGGGTGCGTTTCTGGGATACGCAGCCTACTATCTGGTGCGCAAGAATCTTTCGCTCGCAGCGCCAGGCATGATCGAGTCGGGACTCCTCGACAAGGCCAGCGTAGGACTCGCGGGTTCGGCGATCTCGATCGCCTATGCCTTCAGCAAGTTCATCATGGGCAGCCTTTCCGACCGTTCCGACGCACGCAAATTCCTTGTCGTAGGACTTATTCTCTCATCGTTGCTGATGATTTGCACGGGACTGATCCCTTACAGCCACACAAATCCCGGCATCAACGTAGGCATTATCTTCGGTCTGATGCTGCTGGTGGGCTGGCTTTCGGGCATGGGATGGCCTCCCTGCGGGCGTATCATGGCCCACTGGTTCTCCCAGAACGAACGCAGTTTCAAAATGTCGGTATGGAATACGTCGCACACGATCGGCAGCGGCTCGCTGGGACTGCTCGTAACCGCCGGAATCGCCATCTTCGCCATGCTGGGATGGGGCGACACGTGGCGTGCAGCCTTCATCTTCCCGAGTTGCGTGGCGCTTCTTCTGGCCGTTTTCTGCTGGTGGGCGCTGCGCGACACGCCCCAGGCCTGCGGGCTGCCTCCCATCGACGAATACCGCAACGATTACTCGGCGGTAAAGGCCGCCAAGGGAGAAGAACAGAAAATCCCCTTCAAAAAACTCTTCGTCGACTACATTTTCAAGAACAAGATTCTCTGGCTCATCGCCCTGGCCAACGCTTTCGTCTATCTGGTGCGTTACGGCATCAGCGACTGGGCGCCGGTCTACCTGCAGGAGATGAATATCATGGATGCCTCGCAGAGCAACCTGGCCTTCTCGCTGCACAACTACGCGGGCGTCCCCGGAACGATCATCTGCGGATGGATCTCGGCCAAATTCTTCAAGGGACGCTGCGCCCCGGCCAACGTGATCTACATGGTGTTGGTGCTGATCGGCATTCTGGTCTATTGGAAAGCCGCTCCCATTGCCCAGTCGCTGGCTGAAATCTTCGGCGGCGACCCTGCCGCCATCGGCCGCACGGTCGTCTACACGGCGCTCTGCGAAATCGGGTTCTGCATCTACGGTCCCGTGGCGCTGATCGGCATTCAGGCGCTGAACCTCGTGCCGAAGAATGCAGCCGGAACGGCCGCAGGATTCGTCGGGTTGTTCGGCTACCTGTTCGGCGACGCCGTGCTGGCGAAAATCGTCATGGGTTCGGTCGCCAACGACAACTCGCTGGGATGGAACGCCACCTTCTGGATGTTCATTGTCGCCAGCCTGCTTGCCACGGCATTCTGCGCCACAACCTGGAAACGCGAGAAACAGGCTCTCTCCCGATAGAAAATTCCCGCTAACGAATCGTGAAAGCCCTTAACTCCCGGTTAAGGGCTTTTTCACGCCCTCCGACCAGACGGTCGACCAAGGCATGGAAACGGGGCGAATGGTCGTGGTGAACCGTGTGGCAGAGTTCGTGGACGATCACATAGTCGCGCAGGTGCTCCGGAAGAGTCATCAGAAAGAGGCTCAACGAGATGTGGTTGCGCCCCGAGCAACTCCCCCACTTCGTGCGCGAGGCGCGGATCGAAAGTTTTTCGCACTTCAGGCCCGTCGCCTCCGACAGCCGCCCGATGCGGCCCGGCAGGTCGGCTTTCGCCGCACGGCGCAGCTCCTCGATACGGGCTTTCCGCTCCTCGGGCGGCAACTGCGGAGGCAGGGATGCCCGCTTGCGGGCGAGCCGTTCGCGCGCCGCCCCGATCCATTCCGCTTTTTGCTCCAGAAAATCCAAAGCCCGTTTTTGCGGCACCCCGCAGGGGAACGAAAGCCGCACGGCGCCCGTGGCGCGCACCGAAATGGAAATGCGGCGGGCGCGCACGGTCTGCGAGAGGGTCACCTCGCCCAGCCGGGGATGCACATAGAGGGAGGTCATCGCATCAGCACAGCATTGATCGCCATTCCCTGTATTACAACGGCAGAATCCGTACGTTCCAACTTAATATTTTCGAACAGAATCCGGCAACGGTCATCGCGGTAATCCAACAGCCGCAGCAACTGCTCCGGCGCAGGCTCGCACGCTTCGGCCGGATCGAATCCGCTCCTTTCCAGCTGGCGTTCCAGCAAATCCCGACAGGAAATCCGGTACACGGCACACTCCTCCCCCAAAAACAGACGAAGCGTATCGTTGCTGACATCATAACTATGATCGTTGTACCAGTTCCGGAGATTCGTATAATAATGCGGATATTCCGCATTTACCTCGAACCGGACATTAACGGGCGCCTCCAGTTCAATAATATTGGTATCGACACATGTATCGACACAGCTCCAATCATAGCCCCACCTCACGTAATCGCGCATCGCTTCGGGGAAAATCGCGGCCAGATCGTCGAGGTCCTTCACGCCGAAACGGGCGAAAGCCGCGCTGTCGCGGCGGATATAGTCGAGCGACTCGTAGAGTTTCCGGTACTCCTTCTTATAAACGGTATCGGCCAGCGGCATCGGCGTCAGCAGCAGCCGTCCGTCCCCGCCGAGGCGTCCGAGCCGCTCCGCCACCCGCTCCGCGCGCTGCGTCTGCGACTGCACGGCGATACGCTCCGGCTCGAGGAAGGGAACGTAAGCCAGCGCGGCGAAGCTCACCCATGCCGCAAGACACACCCACAGGTAACGGCCCGTACGCTGCGAAAGGAACAACAGCACGCAGAGGGTCATCAGACCGCCGCACACCACGAGGTAGACGCGCGGTTCGGTCAGGCCGTATTCGTTCGTGCGGCGCACCACGCCGATCCAGAACAGCGCCAGCACGGGCAGCGACACAAGGCTGAAACGGTCGAAAAACCAGTCGTAAATCCGTTTTTCAAGCAGCTGTCCCAGCGCCTTCACGGCCAGCACCGTCATCGTGAACCCGAAGACCAGATAGGCCACGCCGCCCTCGGGCAGCGTCCACGTGACGAGGATTTTGGCCATGTAGAGGTAGAGGATCGCGGCATAGATCAGCAGCGCGGGCGTCACGATGTAGTTCAGCAGCATTTCGAGGATGCGGCTGCCGCGCAGTTCGGCGTCCCGCCAGCGGTCGGCCATCATCAGGAACAGCAGCGGCACGGCCAGCGTCTCGCAGATCGTCACGGCCCACACCGCGACGTGTTCGATCCACGCTCCGTCGAGGCCGAAGATATAGGTCGCCGAATAGAGTATCGCATAGAACAGCCCCAGCGCGACATTGGCGAACAGCAGGGCCAGCGCACCCGAGCGCAGCCAGACGAGCGCGCCGTTGACGAACCGGTCGTTGCGCACGGCCCGCAGGCTCAACAGCAACAGCAGCGGCGCCAGTATGCCGAGCGAAATGCGGAAAGACGCGCTTTCGACCCAGTCGCCGAGACCGCTCCAAAGCGTCAGCGGCACGATCGGCGCCCACACGACCCAATAGACTTTCCGCCACGGTCCGCGCCCCGCCAGGTTGTTGACGGCAAGCGCCAGGGCGAAGAACAGCGGCACGAGGCCAAGTCTATTAAACAATTCCTCCTCGCTCCAGTCGAGTTCGTAGGTGAGCAGGCACCGGATGCAGGCGTAGAGCGCCAGGAGCGTTTCGACCGGGTACGACCGCACGACCCGAACGGCCCCTTCGCGGAGCCAGCGCAGGCAGTATTCGAGTTTGGCTTTCACAGAATTATGATTTTGATTATCGGCTTTGCATATTCGTTCGTCATGGCGAGGCGTCGTCAGATGCCGCGGCCATCTGCGGAGAGTGTCGTAACGCCGCAAGGATTGCCGCGTCGCTGCGCTCCCCGCAATGACGAGACTCCGTCTCCTCCTTTCAGTTCTCCGGCCCGATGCGCTGGCGCACGACCTCGAACAGCATCACGGCCGCCGCGGCCGAGACGTTGAGCGACTCGATGTGGCCGATCAGCGGAATGGCCAGCTGCTCGTCGCAGAGTTTGAGCACCTCTTTCGAGATGCCCGTATCCTCGGCGCCCATCACGATCACCGTAGGACGGCGGAAATCGGCATCGTAGAGCAGTTTGCGGCTCTTCTCCGTGGCGGCCACGACCTGAAAGCCCTCCGCCTGCAATGCCTTGAGCGTATTGCGGACCGAGCCGACGCGGCACACGGGAATCGTCGTCAGCGCACCGGCCGACGAACGGATCGCCTCGGCGTTCACGGGCGCCGAGTTCTTCAGCGGCGTGATCAGCCCGTGCGCCCCGGCACACTCGGCCGAGCGGGCGATGGCCCCGAAATTCCGCACGTCGGTCACCCCGTCGAACAACACCACGAGCGGCGTCTCGTCTTCGGGCACGCGTTCCAGAATGTCGGTCAGCTGCACATACTCGATGGCCGCGGTCTGCGCCACGACGCCCTGGTGGTTGCCGCGCGTCAGACGGTTGAGCTTCTCGACCGGAACCTCCTGATAATGCAGACGGTGGCGCATGCAAAGATCTTTCAGCTCCTGCATCAGCTGCCCTTCGGCTCCCTTGCGGATGTAGAGTTTCTCGATCTGCTTTCCGGCCTCGATCGCTTCGGCCACGGGACGAATCCCGAAAATAAGGTTGCTATCCATCGTGTAAATTGTTATATTTGTCATTCTGAGCACAGCGAAGAATCTAAAAATCAGCGGCAAGATCCACTCTGCCCGGATTCATCGTTTCTATCAATCGCTCTTTTCGTTCCCGCAACCATCCTTTGATCTGCTTCTCTCTGGCTATTGCATCTCGAACGTCCGAATAAGGCTCGTAATAAAGTAAGGCATAACACCGATAACGGCTTGTAAATCCTGCTGTTTCTCCATTTTTATGTTCCAGAACCCGACGTTGGAGATCATTTGTTACTCCAACGTACAAAGCCCTGCCGCTGGCACTGCCCATCATATATACGTAATAATATCCCTGCATATTATCTTCCAAAAGATCCTTCGCTTCGCTCAGGATGACATTATGCATTATTCATTCTGCATTCCATTCCCCGCATCCCGATTTTTGATTTCAAGCGGGCTAATCCGCTACGATTTCCAGTTCATACGACGCCTTCTCCCACTCGTGCATCTGGTGGTCGTAACGGGTTTTCAGTTCGTTGTAAGCCTTGTAGTCGGCCTCATTGTATTCGGTCGCGGCGGCGAACCGCGCATCGTACTCCGCGATCCGCTTCTCGATGTCGGCCAGCTCCGCCTCGATCGTCTCCACGACCTTTTTCGCTTTGCGCAGCTGCTTCTCCTGCTCCTTCCTCTGCTCGTAGGAGAGCTTTCCGGATACGGCCGGCTTCGGTTCGTCGCCTTTCGCAGGCGTTTTGGCCGGAGCGTCGCGCCGCTCGACCTCCTGCAACGACTCCAGCTTGCGCTTTTCGAGGAAATAGTAGATGCCGCCCAGATACTCCTTCACCCCGCCGTCGCGGAACTCGTAGACCTTCTCGACCATACCGTCGAGGAATTCGCGGTCGTGCGACACCACGACCACCGTGCCGTCGTACTTCATAATGGCGTTCTTGAGGATGTCCTTCGAGCGCATGTCCATGTGGTTCGTCGGCTCGTCCAGCACCAGCAGGTTGCGCGGTTCGAGCATCATGCGGGCCATCGCCAGACGCGCCCGCTCGCCGCCCGAGAGGACCTTGACCTTCTTGTCGATGTCCTCGCCGCGGAACAGGAACGCCCCCAGAATGTCGCGCAGGCGGGTCCGGATGTCGCCCACGGCCACACGGTCCAGCGTGTCGTAGACCGTGAAATCGCCGTCCATCAGATCGTCCTGATTCTGGGCGTAATAGCCGATATTGACGTTCGCCCCGAGGCGCACCGACCCTTCGGTGGGCGTCAGCTGGCCGATCAGCATGCGTGCGAGGGTCGTCTTGCCCTCGCCGTTGCGGCCCACCAACGCGATCCTGTCGCCCTTCTCGATGACGAAATTCGCGCCGCTGAAGACATGTTTCTCGCCGAACGACATGCCGGCCTCGCTGATCTCCGCGACGATCTGCCCCGAGCGGGGCGCGGGCGGGAACTTGATGTTGAGCGTGGCGAGGTCCTCTTCCTCGATCTCGAGACGGTCCAGCCGCTCCAGCTGCTTGATGCGCGACTGCACCTGGTTCGACTTGGTGGGTTTGTAACGGAATTTCTCGATGAACTCCTCGGTCTTTTCGATCATCCGCTGCTGGTTCTCGTAGGCCGCCATCTGCTGCGCCCGCCGCTCGGCGCGCAGGACGACGTATTTCGAATAGGAGACCTTGTAATCGGTGATCTTGCCCAGCGACAGTTCGACCGTGCGGTTGGTGACGTTGTCCAGAAAGGCGCGGTCGTGCGAAATGAGCAGCACCGCGCCGTTGTAATTCCGGAGATACTCTTCGAGCCACTGAATCGACTCGATGTCGAGGTGGTTCGTCGGTTCGTCCAGCAGGAAGATCGAGGGCCGCCTGAGCAGCAGCTTCGCCAGCTCGATACGCATGCGCCAGCCGCCCGAGAACTCGCTCGTGGCGCGCCCGAAATCCGACCGTTTGAACCCGAGGCCCAGCAGCGTCTTCTCGATGTCCGCGTCGCGGGTCTCGCCGCCGAGGATATGATAGTGGTCCTGCGCGTCGTTCAGACGGTGCAGGAGCTGTTCGTATTCGGGGCTTTCGTAGTCGGTGCGCTCGGCGATCTCGCGCGTCAGGGCCTCGATCTCGGCCTCGAGCCGTAGCACCTCCTCGAAGGCCTTGGCGGTCTCCTCCGCGAGCGTCGTGGTGTCCGCCACGCGCATCGTCTGCGGCAGGTATCCGATCGTGCAGTCGCCGTTGAGCGTCACGGCGCCCGACGTGGGCTGCTGTTCGCCCGTGATGATGCGCAGGAGCGTGGTTTTGCCCGCTCCGTTCTTGCCCACCAGTCCGATGCGGTCCTTCGGGTTGATCAGCAGCGAAATATTGTCGAAAAGGGTCCAGCCCCCATAACTGACGGTAAGGTTGTCTAATGAAATCATGGCGAATCTAAAAACACCGCAAAGTTAGCGATTTAATCCGACATATCGTATCTTTACGGTCCCGAAACAGAATCCCGGAGATGGAAAAACTGGAACGATACCTGCAATTCATGCGCGAAGCCGAACGGCTGAAAAACGTCCTGCGCTCGGCCCGCACCTCGACCGGACGGCACGAAAGCACCGCCGAACACACGTGGCGGCTGGCCCTGCTGGCCCTCGTCCTTGCGGACGAAAAACCGGAACTCGACCTGCCTCGGGTCCTTGCGATGTGCCTGGTCCACGACCTCGGGGAGGCTTACGAAGGCGACATCCCGGCCGTTGCGCAGTGCGACCCCGCCTCCAAGGCCGCGGCGGAACTTGCGGCCATGGAGCGGCTCACGCCCCTGCTGCCCGCAGAAGCCGCAGCACGCATCCGGACGCTCTGGGAGGAGTACGAAGCCTGCGCCACGCCCGAAGCCCGCTGGGTCAAGGCGCTCGACAAGGCCGAGACCATCCTCCAGCACAATCAGGGAGCCAATCCCGCCGATTTCGATTACGAATTCAACCTGACCTATGGCGCGGAGTGGTTCCGCGACGATGCGCTCCTGCGCCGACTGCGCCGCCTGCTCGACGCCGAGACGGCCCGGCACGCCGGACGCTGACGGAGTGTTTTTTCCGAAATGAAATCCCCTGCGCTCTTCCGGACGGACCCTCCGGTCAGGCGTTGAGCATCTTCACGACCTCGGCCTGCGGATCTTCGGCTCCGAAAACGCTGCTGCCGGCCACCAGCACGTCGGCGCCCGCCCCGTAAACCGCTCCGGCGTTGCGGGCCGAGATGCCTCCATCGACCTCGATGATCGTTTCGAGACCCATCTCCCGGGCCATCGCCCGCAGCTGCGCGATCTTCTCCAGCGACCCCGGGATGAACGACTGTCCGCCGAACCCCGGCTCGACGCTCATCACCAGCACCAGGTCCACCAGCGGCAGCACCTCGCGCAGCGCCTCCACCGGCGTCGCCGGCTTGATCGACACGCCCGCTTTGGCTCCGGCCCGGCGGATCAGCGCGACGCACCCCGCGGGGTCGTCCGTCGCTTCGAGGTGGAAGGTCACCAGATCGGCCCCCGCCTCGGCGAAGCGCGCGACGTATTTTTCCGGGCTGACGATCATCAGGTGCACGTCGAGAAATTTCGCCGTCGCCTTGCGGATGGCTTTCAGCACGGGAAACCCGAATGAAATGTTGGGGACGAAAACGCCGTCCATCACGTCGATATGGACCCATTCGGCCGCACTGGCGTCGACCATCCGGGTATCGCGCTCCAGATGGCCGAAGTCGGCCGAGAGCATCGAAGGGGCTACTATACGTTGCATGAATCAAAGAGTTTGTCGGTCAAAGATACGAAAAATTCCACGGAAAATTCTACCTTTGTCAGTATGAACACCGCATTCATTCTTGCAATCATCGTGCTCGGCGCCCTCTCGGCGGCGCTCGGGGCCATGCTCGCCGCCGCCCGCCGCGAAGCCGGCCACCTGCGTGCCGACAAGACCGCCGCCGAGCAGGCCCGCCTGCAAGCCGAAGCGGACATCCGCGTGCAGATCGAAACGCGGCTGCGCACCGAAACCGAACTGGCCGCCCTGCGCGCCTCGTCCCAGACGGAAATCGCCGGCCTGAAACAAAAGAACGCCGAGGAGCGCGCCGCCGAGAAAGCCGAACGCGAACAGCTCGAAGAGCGTTTCCGCCTGCAATTCAAAAACCTCGCGACGGAGATTCTGGGCGAGCAGTCGCAGCGGTTCAAGGAGACCAGCAGGGAGTCGATCGACATCCTTCTGAAACCGTTCAAGGAGAACATCGTCGACTTCCGCAAGCGCGTCGAGGAGATCTACACCACGCAGACCTCCCAGCGGGGCGAACTGAAATCGGAACTCAAACGTCTGATGGAACTCAACCAGACGATCTCCGCCGAGGCCCGGAACCTGACCGACGCCCTGAAAGGCAATTCGAAGGTGCAGGGCGACTGGGGCGAGATGCTGCTCGAAACGATCCTCGACAGTTCGGCCCTCTCGAAGGGCATCCACTACCAGACGCAGTACAACATCAAGGACGAGGAGGGGCGCAACCTGCGGCCCGACGTGGTGCTGCACCTGCCCGAGAAGAAGGACATCGTCATCGACTCGAAAGTCTCGCTCACGGCCTTCGTGGGTTACTCCTCGGCCGACACGGAGGAGGAGCGGCGGCGTTATCTCGCGGCGCACATCGCCTCGGTGCGGCAACACGTCACCGAACTGGGCCGCAAGGAGTACCAGCGGCGGCTCAATTCGCCCGATTTCGTCATCATGTTCATCCCCAACGAACCGGCGTTCCTCGCGGCGTTGCAGAACGACACGGCCATCTGGTCCGACGCCTACGACAAAAAGGTGATCATCTCGTCGCCGACGAACCTTTTCGCCCTGCTCAAACTCGTCGCCGACCTCTGGAAATACAACGACCAGGACAAGAACACCAAGGAGATCGCCGCCTGCGGACTGAAACTCTACGAACAGCTGGTGGCCTTCACCGCCTCGCTCGAAGGGGTCGGCACGGCGCTGGACAAGGCCCGCGACGCCTACGAAGACGCCCACAAACGCCTCTGCACGGGCAACGACAACATCATCCGCGTCGGCGAACGCCTGCGCAAAACCGCCCGCCTGCAAACCAAGCGGCAGCATGCCGCGCGCACGCTCGAAATCGCCGGCAGCGATGCGGATTCGGACGACCGTTCCGAGGCCCCCGCCGCCCTGCCGGACAGCGGCGCATAGCCCCTCCGCAAAAAAAATCGCGCCGCAGGCTCATCGTTTTGCCTGCGGGATGTGTCTATTCAGCAAACTAACCCCATAAACTTATGAAAAGAGCGACAATTCTTTTTACGGTCCTGTGGCTGACGCTGGGCGCAGCCGCGGCCGGGAATCCCAAGGCCGACCCGCGGGCCGTCGTCGAGGCGGGCAACGCACGCTTCACGGTCCTCACCCCGCAGCTGATCCGCATGGAGTGGAGCGAGGACGGCCGTTTCGAGGACCGCGCCACGCTGACCTTCGTCAACCGTGAGACGCCCGTGCCGGACTTCAAGGTCCGCGACACGAAATCCCGGCTGACGATCACCACCCCGGCCCTGACGCTGACCTACACCAAAGGCGGCAAGTTTTCGGACAAAAACCTGAAAGCCATCTTCCAGCTCAACGGCCGCGAGGTCGTATGGACCCCCGGCACGGAGGACCCGCAGAACCTCATGGGCACGACCCGCACGCTCGACGGATGCGACGGCAGGAAGCTGGGGCGCGAACCGATGGAGCAGGGGCTTCTTTCGCGCGCAGGATGGTCGGTGGTCGACGACAGCGGCCGCCACGTGCTGACGCCCGACGGCTCCGCCTGGAAAGAGTGGGTCGAGGCGCGCCCCGCGGGCGACCGCCAGGACCTCTACCTCTTCGCCTACGGGCACGACTACAAGCAGGCGCTCGCCGATTTCCAGCTCGTCGCAGGCCGCGCGCCGCTGCCTCCGAAGTACACCTTCGGCTACTGGTGGAGCCGCTACTGGCAGTATTCGGACAACGAGTTCGTCGACCTGGTGCAGAAACTCAAGTCGGTCGACATTCCGATCGACGTGCTGATCGTCGACATGGACTGGCACGAGACCTGGGGCCTGCGCAAGAAAAACCCCGCCAAGGACGAGTACGGACAGCGCATCGGCTGGACCGGCTACACCTGGCAGAAGGAGCTGTTCCCCTCGCCCGCGAATTTCCTCCGATGGACCGAAAACGAGCATCTGAAAGTAGCGCTCAACCTCCACCCCGCCTCGGGCATCCAACCCTACGAAGACGTTTACGAGCCGTTCACCCGGGAGTACGGATGGACCGAAAAGGGCAAGAGCGTGCCGTTCCATATCGACGAACAAAAATGGGCCGACGCCTACTTCAAGACCGTACTGAACCCGATGGAGCGCCAGGGCGTCGATTTCTGGTGGCTCGACTGGCAGCAGTGGATGGAGTCGAAATTCACCCCGGGACTTTCGAACACCTTCTGGCTCAACTACACCTTCTTCCACCACGCCGAGCAGCAGAACCCCGCGCTGCGGCCCTTCATCTACCACCGCTGGGGCGGTCTCGGATCGCACCGCTATCCGCTGGCATTCTCGGGCGACACCTACGCCAAGTGGGAGACGCTGGCCTTCCTGCCCTATTTCACGGCCACCTCGTCCAACGTCAACTACGGCTACTGGGGGCACGACATCGGCGGCCACATGTTCAAGAAGGAGACGAAAGCCACCGATCCCGAACTTTACACCCGCTGGCTGCAATACGGCGTCTTCACCCCGATCTTCAAGACCCACTCGACCAAGGACCCGCGCATCGAGCGTTACCTCTGGTTCTTCCCCGACCACCTGTTCGTCATGCGCGACGCCATCCGCCTGCGCTATACGCTGGCGCCCTACGTCTACAACGCCGCCCGCGAGAACTACGACACCGGCGTCGGCATGTGCCGTCCGATGTACTACGACCATCCCGAACGGGACGAGGCCTACAACGTCCCCGAGCAGTTCATGTTCGGCAATGACATCCTCGCCACGGCCGTCGTGGAGCCGGTCGACAGCGTCACGGGGCTGGCCGCGCGCCGGATCTGGTTCCCCGAGGGCCGGTGGTACGACTGCGCCACGGGAGCCATGTACGAGGGCGGACGCACCGAGGAGCTGCACTACACCCTCTCGGAAAATCCCTGGTACGCGCGGGCCGGAGCCATCCTTCCGATGAACCCACAGACGGTGAAAAACCTCCAGCAGCCCTGCGACACGCTGGTGCTGACCTTCATCCCCGGGGCCGACGGCGAGCTTGTCCACTACGAGGACGACGGCGTCAGCCAGCAGTACGCCACGGCCTACGCCACCACGAAGGTCGCCAAGAAGCAGGAGGGCAACACCCTGCGCGCCGTCGTCGCGCCCCGCGAAGGCACCTACGCCGGCGCTCCCGACAGCCGCAGCTACGAAATGCGCTTCCCGGCGACCTTCCCGCCCAAAACGGTGCAGGTAAACGGCCGCGAAATCCCCTACGCCCGCTTCCCGAAAGCCGGACAGTGGACCTACGACGCCTATACGCTCGCCCCGGTCGTCTACACGGACGCCGCGCCCTGCGACCGTCCGCTGGAGGTCGTGCTGACCTTCGACGACCACGCCGCGGCGCACCAGGCCGACCTCTACGGCAAAAGCGGAGTCTTCAAACGCTGCATCGACCTGACCGTCGAATTCAAGACCGAACAGGGCAAGACGGAACCCTACCTCATGCTGCCCAAGGAGTACCTCAACGTCTCGCAGTGCCCCAATTTCATTCTCGAAGACCCGGGTCGCATCGCCGGCTACCTGGCTGCCTACGAGAAGAACAAGGCCGCGCTGTTCGAGACCACGGACAAAATGACCATCATCGGTGAAAATTTCAAAAAACGACTGCGCGCGCAGATCGGCGGCGTGAAATAGCCGCCCGCCCGCATAGAAAATCCCCGGAAGTTTATTCCGGGGATTTTTATTTGAAGGTGAGATAGACCGCTACACGAAGAACGCAATCGCCGAAAGCAATTTGCGCAATTCGGCCAGCGCGCCCGAGATATGATACTGCACCGTCTTGGGGCTGATATGGAGCGCCTCGGCAATGTCGTTGTAAGACATATCTTCGTAACGGCTCATGCAGAACACCTTACGCCGCTGCTCGGGCATATTGCTCACCGCCAGGTCGATCATCTCCATCAGGTCGTTCGTCGATACGCGGTCGTCGGTATCGGCAGGCGCCTCCGGGGCGATATTTGGTCTGGTGGGAGCACTTGTGT
>OCPS01000076.1_pt1 | contig 116456 bp, 130 predicted proteins | sample 1538651 | NCBI WGS metagenome assembly OCPS01 (sample SAMN04571715, study PRJEB22368) | human gut metagenome | biome: human gut; material: stool | host: Homo sapiens | place: Luxembourg | collected 2012-09-21 | reverse complement strand
TTGGCTTTTTAAATTTGACTATTTCAAATGTTATGCTCATAAATGTTCTCCTTTTTTATACATTTCTCAAAATAGTACTACATTTAGAATATTGTTTCTTAATATTCATTCAACTTCTTCCGAAAATGCATTATAGTATTCAAAAAAAATAACGCATAATTCTTTATATAATTCTGTTAAGTCTTCTGTGGGTTTATGTAAATGTTCTCTTCTATCAATTTCTTTCTTTTTCATCCTTTATCTTTAAGTACTTACTTATAAATCATTTTACAAATATTACTCTTCACCAAGCACATACATCAACATATCATATGCTGCTTGTTTTTTTGCTACTTTTTTCGAAGATGCTTCAGCGTCGAAGTAATACTTTTCTTCTTCTATATGACATTCCACATTCCAAATCGGATTTCCGTTTTCATCATATTGCTCTATATATTCATATTCAGGCATTGAGAAATAACCTCTTCTGGCAAGTATCTCTAACTGACTAATAGATTCTGCTTTGTTAGGATTCTCAATCTCATCTTTTATTGTCCATAGAAGATCTTCTTCCTCTAAAAATTTATATGCACATTCGCAAACTTTTCTTCTTGCATCACTCTTTGATTCTCCATATGCACCGAACTCCGGCAGATCATCTGAAAGTTTCATTTTACACTCATATCTCAAATGCTCATTGCCATATGGATATGTGTAACAAGTTTCCTTATAATACACGCTCTCCGGTGTTGAACTCCCATATCTCCAATAAAGTGATTGTTTTCCAACACGAATACTCTCATTCCTACCTCTTTCTTTATATAAAAACTTCGGAAGATCATTATAGTGTTTTGATTCCCAGTCCTGTATTAACTTGATATAGTTATCGTCTGTAACATCTGCATCTAAAATCAATTCCGGACGAAGCATTACTCCTACTACATCTTGGATTTTATCAAAATCCCATAGAGTATCTAAAGTTACAGCTCCTATAATAGCCTCAAACAAATCTTCTTTTACTGATGTATTTTTATCGATATTATTTTTTAGGTCACCTTTGCTCATTATTAAAAATGGTGCCAACTTCAACTCATCGATTCTTGCAGATAAATATTCTTTTCGTACTAACAACGATTTGAGATGCGTAAGTTTTCCCTCTGAATATTCACAGTAAAATTCATCATCTTCATCCTCATAATCAGGTTCATCAGAAATCATGTGCCCGTATTTGTCTGTTAGTGTTTTTACAACAGATAAGTCTAATGCTTTATCACCAATAAATTCTAATACTTCGTTGTTTTCTCCACCATTTTCCATAGAATATGACTTTCTGACAAAAGCTTGAACTAATAAATCTCTATTTACAAATTTATAGCCTATCTGTCTTTCTACAAAATCAACCCAATTTTCTGCTTCTCCAAATGATAATTCGCTCATAAAAATCCTCCTAATATAAATAATTATTAGAAGGCATAAAAATAGCCTAATAAAGCAGCCTTATAGGTACACTAATACACTAAGCCACTTGATATTAAACCATAAAAAATAAATTTAACTCTTTGTTTTGTGGTGTTTACCCTTGCTCACTTGCATAAACAAAACCAAACACATATAAACAATGTTATAATTTTACAGATTATGCCTTCAACATCATTGTAATAGAAATAATTGTAGTCGTCAAATATAAAATAATCCAGACTATCACGCCTGGATTATTCTATACTAGCTCTCTGCTTCTTTAATATCATCCTCATCAATCTCAATTATTTCTTTATCCTTGTTCTTATCATCAAAATCAAAATCTCCCTCAAAAAATGCTTTATAAGCTCTATTACCAATTACTTTTGTTTCCGCATAATCAAGCCCACCATTAATAACCGCTCCTACTCCTGGAACCAATTTTCCCAAGTTAAGTATTCCTTTTTCACCAAATTTGCCTATCATTAAAACAAATCTGATAAAATCCCCCGGCTATACCGACGATTACCACTTCTTTTGCATACAGCCCACATTCAACTATATACACGTGGTCTCCAATCTTAAATCTGTTCTTCAATTTTTTCTCCTCTAACATAGTTAAATCTTGAAAATTCCATCTTTCGCGTTGCTTACAATCATATTCTGTGTAAATTTCTTAAGGTCTAATATCCTCTTACATCTCTCGCACTTCATTACGAGATTAGTAGTTCCTCCATAGTACTTAAGTATCTGCTTGTTACACTTATGGAAACGAAAAGAAATCTCAATAAGTCTTTCCATATTCGTTTCACTTCCTTTATTCAGTATTCTTGATTAAACAATAAATACCTGCTTGATAAGGGAAATAAATCTTGCAGATAAAATGCCAGTTTTCCGTAGCACTGCGAGTAGTGCCCTGGCAAGCTGATCATTTATGTTTGAACGTATGTTCGTTGCAAATAATACTATACTTTTATGAATATGTACACATCAAAATTGATGAATTTTCAAAATTCTGGAAAAAATTTTCCCGGATATTCTGAGGCATTTAATTGCAATTTAAACTGCTAGTTTTCCCGTGCTACTATTTTTGCAAACTAACAGTTACTTTTACAGAGATATGTTTAAGTTATTTTTTACGATTTTATAAAAAAACATCTATAAAAAGTAATTCATAACAATACTTTTTATAGATGTAAATCATCAATTATTTATTTGTATGTATCTGCAACAGATTCTAAAACTTTATAATTACAGTTTAAAAGCCAAATATTTGTATTTTACATTTTATCATTAATATTATTCTTCCGAGATTAACATATAGATTTTATCCAATATTTTATAAGCTTTATTCTGATAATCATATTTGTTACATATTCTTTTTACTGACCAACTACGCTCGGAAAGTGCTGCTAAATTTTCTACAATTCTCTGTATCTCCCTTTCGTAAGTTAGTTCCCATGCACAGATTTGTGCTCCCAGAACTTGTTCTGTTGGTTGTATTTGAATTGGATTTAAACTTGCATCTGATTCCGGCCACCAATGTTTCCACTCATATACATTCCAATCTAAAATATCTTCAAAATGATACCTTTCGTGTTCAAAGATTCCACTAACCACATATAACGGTTGCCATGAGCAGTTTATTACTTTAAATCCATTTTTCAACAGGTCATATACATTCTGATAATGATTTTCCCAACGTATAACAAGAACATCTTTAGAAATCATATTGGAAGCTTCAATAGTGCTTTGAGTTAAATCAACACAGTGTGTTTCCTTCTCAAATGCTTCCCCTGGCTCGTTAAAACCGATATGTCCGTTATGACCCAGTCCTAATAACTGCAAATCTATTCCGCCAAGATCATTAATAATAGAATTATATTCTTCACATGCTTTCTTTGAATCCGGTTCTAGTCCGTTAGGAACATATGTTTTTTCCTGATTAATATTAACCATATCAAACAAATGCTTTTTCATAAAGTAATGATAACTCTGATTATTGTCACTTGACAATCCTTTATATTCATCTAAGTTAACACTTGTTACCTGTGAAAAATCCAAGTCACCCTTTTTATACCATTCTACAAGCTGTTCATAAGTTCCTATAGGTGTAGAGCCTGTAGCAAGTCCAAGCACACTGTCAGGTTTTAAAATAACCTGTGCCGAAATAATGTTGGCTGCCTTACGGCTCATTCCTTTATAATCTTCTCCTACATATACTTTCATTGTTATTCCTCTTTATATTTCAATTCAAAACTTTTAATGTTAGTCTCCACTATGTAAACTTATTTTTCATATAATTTTTTATTTTTCATATAAAAATTCTTCATGCAATGTTACCTTAAAATCTTTTGCAAGACTTCTAAACTGGTCCGGCTTTATTGTCTGTAATTTGTTAGGTGTTATTGACAATACCTTTACAAGAATTTCCGCTGATTTTTCAACTGTGTGTGCAAGCCCAAATGTAATATCAAAGTCAGGACCTGAACAGAAAATTCCATGATGAGCCCAAACCGCCACGTCATATTTTTTCATTAATTCACTTGTTGCAACTGCAATATCATGTCCCCCTGGAACCATCCAGTCTACAACACCGATTCCGTCAGGAAATACTACAGGACACTCTGTTGCCATTTCCCATAATTCTCTTGTAAACACCTTATCATCTAAAGGCAAAACGAAAGTTAACGCTATTACATTTGTTGTATGGCAATGATAAATTACTCTATATTCTCCATTAGTTGCCTTCTTCTTTACCTGATGATTCATTAAATGGCTTGGAAGCTCACTTGTTGGTCTGCCACCATTAACAAGCCCCCATACAATCTTGTATTTTTCACCTGTTTCATCAACTTTAATTATGCATGTGCTGTCTTCAGGTTTTAAAATTACATTTCTAAAAAACTTGCCACTTCCTGTTACCATAAAATATTCATTTGCAAGATCCGGAACACTGGCACCTATGCTCTGCCACTTATCATCTTCCTTAAAATACTCCTTAGCTTTCTCTACATCCTTTTCTGATAATCTATATGAAAGATTTCCACCATTTCTTTCATGCCATCCCTGCTGCCATCCGTCATCACACATACGTATAAATCCTTTTACAAATTCTATATCATAAAAATTCATTGTTATTCTCCTTTTTCTAATATTATTTTTTTGAGTGCAAGAATTGTGACCTACTTTGCACTCACGCAATCATAATTAGTTTCTCTTTGAAAGCACCTGATTTTCGTATTCAGTTACCTTTGTAAACCATGTAATATCTTCATCAACACCACATCTCCTACAATATTCTTTCCAAATATCACCAAATGGCATTGTCTTTAATTCTTCCTGAATTGCCATAAGTTCTGTAAATCTGCTTTCATTCTGAAGTTTCTTTAACGCTTCATTAGGCATAAGCATTGCATTAAGCAAAGCCTTCTGCCAGCTACGCATACCAACTACCCAGGCTGAAATTCTGTTAATGCTTGCATCAAAATAATCCAAAGCCATATAAACTCTATCCAGAGCATTGCATCTTACGATTTCTTTTGCAATCTCTTTTGTTTCATCATCCAAAAGTAAAACATGATCGCTATCCCATCTGACACCTCTTGTTATGTGAAGGGCAATTTCAGGATAATAACACAATAATGCCGGAATCTTATCAGATACCAATTCTGTTGGGTGATAATGTCCGTTATCCATTAATGGAAGGCATCCCTCATGACTTGCGGCAAAACTTAAAGTAAATTCTGCTGAACCTGCAGTATATGATTCAACTCCTATTCCAAATACCTTTGATTCCACACAAATCTTATCTCTGTCTACTACTTCGCCTTCTTCAAAAATTGCATAACTTGCATGAAGATTAATTTTCTTTTTTCCCGGAATTAAAGACATAGCCTTATCCATATCCGCCATTAGTTCTTCCGGTGTTCTTGACTTTCCCAGATAATTTCCTGTTGTCTGAATTCCTCCTGTTAAAGGTCCGTCCTGGTCAAATCCCTTTACGTCATCGCCCTGCCAGCAGTGCATTGATACAGGTACATTCATTAATCTGTTTATTGCCGCTTCAACATCCACTCCAATATTTTCATATTCAATTTTTGCTGATTCAAATCTTTCGTTTGCCATAATATTTCTCCTTTAATTTATAAGTGTACTTTTTAATTTTTTTGCTATTCGATTTTGTATAATTGTTATTTGACATTTTTATTATTTAATTTTGTGTAATTGTTATTTAGCATTTCTATTATTTAATTTTTCGTAATGGTTTACTCTTAATTATTGTCCGGTTGGTATTTTTTGATTTGAAATGAGTTCATTACGCATTTTCTTGCTTCCGTAAGATTTTCGATTTGCTCATCTCTTATTGCCTGCGCCATTATGTTACCTATGGCTGTTGCTTCTAAAGGTCCTGCATATACAGTCTTTCCTCTTTCATTTGCCGTTAACTTGTTTAAGTATTCTGCATTGGAACCTCCACCTACAATATAAATTGCCTCATAAGTTCTGCCTGTATTTTCCTCTATTTCTTTTACTGTCTGTCCATAGCTTTCTGCAAGACTCTGATAGATTACTGTTGCAATCTCACCTATTTGTTCAGGAATCTGCTGATTAGTCTTCTTACAATATTCCTTAATGGCATCAATCATAGATTCTGGTGCAAGAAATTCATCACTGTTTACGTCCACTCTTGACGGAAATGTTTTACATTCTTCTGCCATTTCACAAAGTTCTGCAAAAGAATACTTATCATCCAATTCGTGTCTTACTGACTGAATCATCCACAGTCCCATAATGTTTTTCAAATATCTGTATCGATATTCATAACCACCTTCATTGGTAAAGTTTTCATTCATACTTTTTTCAGTATTAATAACCTTTTCGCTTTCAACACCCATTAATGACCATGTTCCTGAACTTATGTAAATTCCATTACCACTAATTTCAGGCACTGACATTACTGCTGATGCCGTATCGTGACTTGCACACATAACCACATTGGCATTAAAACCTACTATTTCTCTAATTGCCGGTCTTATTTTTCCTGTATACTGTCCTGTTTCGCTAAGTCTTAAAAACATATCCTTTGGTATTCCAAGGTCTGCCATAAGCTTTCTGTTCCACTTTCTTGTATTTACCTTAACCAATTGGGTTGATGTTGCATTGGTATATTCAGATTTCTTCTTTCCTGTTAATAAAAACTGAAAATAATCCGGTAGCATAAGGAATGTTTTCGCCTTCTCCAACTCTTTAGGTCTTTGAATTTTGTCTGCCATTAGCTGATAAATAGTATTAAATGACTGCTTCTGTATACCTGAAAATCTATATAATCTTTCAGGTGTTATATGTTTATAAACCTCTTCATCCATCCCCTTAGTTCTGGAATCACGGTATCCGTAAACATCTCCTATTACTTCATCGTTTTCATCAAGCAAAACATAGTCAACTGCCCATGTGTCAATGGCTATACTTTTTGGAATCTTATTTATTTCCTTACACTTTTTAATTCCTTCAAGTATTTCATGAAAAAGATACTTAGTATCCCACACAAGATGACCTTCTTTCTTCTTCATTCCATTTTCAAAACGATATATTTCCTCCAGATTCAACTGACCATTCTCCAACGAGCCAAGAATATGTCTTCCACTGGAAGCTCCAATGTCTATTGCAAGATAATAGTTCATATGCACCCCTCTTTCTAAACTTTGTTCTTACTTTTTAATTTTTCTCTCCGTAAATTCTTCGCCAATATTAATTGTCATTCTCTCTAATTTAAAATTTATCAAATTTAAGGCACAAAAATAAGGACACCTTTTGTTTAAAAAAGTGTCCTTATTTGCAATTCTTTTAAAATCATTTAGGTATTATGACTTTATTTAATTTTCATTTAGATTTTATGATTTTATTTTTATATTTAATCTTTAACGTTTTATTTATCTTTGCTTCTTTCATATATTCTTTGCGATTTTATTCATTTCTCCATACATCCAGCCATTTTTCCAAATAGTCAGTCCATACCTGCACTGACTCTTCTATACCCCATTTATTTTTGTCCATTGAAACCTTATTAGCCAATGATAAACCGTGGTCCCCTTTATCAAATATATGACTTTCAACAGGAATATTCTTTTCCTTTAAGCTATCAATTAACATTAATGTATTTTCATATGGTACGCAATTGTCTGTCTTTGTATGCCATACAAAACAAGCTGGCGTGTCTTTATTAATATTCTTCTCAATTGACAATTCATCTTTCAGCTCATCATATTTGTCTCCTAAAAGGCATTCAAATGAACCATTATGTGCAAACTCCCCTGACGTAATTACCGGATAACATAAAATCATTCTGTCCGGTCTAAGCTCTTCACTGCTAACGCCAAGCTTTTCTGCCACCCAGTTTTCATTCCACTTAATGCTATAACTTGCTGCTAAATGACCACCTGCTGAAAAGCCCATAACTGCAATTTTCTCTTTTATAATATTATACTGTTCGGCATTTTCATACAGGTAACTTACTACCTTTCCAAGTTGTAATAAAGCTATAGGATATCTGACAGGACTTACTGAGTATCTTAAAACTGCCACGTGATAACCCATTGATGCAAGCTTCATTGCAATTGGCTCTGCCTCTCTGTCAGACACCATTGAATAACCTCCGCCGGGACAAACAACAATAATTGGTCTTTTTTCATAATATAATTCCGGTGAACTGTCCAAAATGTATAATGTTAGTTTTGCTTCATTTCCTTCTATATCTATTGTAATATCTTTGTTAATCATATTTTTCTCCTTTATGTAATCTATTAACACATAATATTTCTTACTAAATTTTATTAAATGCTGTATACAAAAATATGGACATTTTTGTTTTAAAAAGTATCCTTATTTGTAATTTTATTAAATTCTTTGATTTATTTCTTATAGTTATCTCTGTACTGCTTTGGAGTTTTTCCGAATCTTGCCTTAAAAATTCTATGAAAATAGCTTAAATTGTCATAACCAATTGCAAGTCCAATATCTGCAATTAGTATGTTAGTCTGTGTCAGGTAATATACTGCCTGATTTAATCTTTTTCTTTGAACCAAATCCGTATAAGTACTTCCCGTCAGCTCCTTAATCTTCTTGCTAATCCAATACACATCATAATTAAGGTTCTTTGCCAAATTAGTCAGTTCACCATCTTTGTAATTCTCTTCTATGTATCTTAGAATTGTAATCAAAAGCTTTCTATCGTCGCTATTATTGCCCACCTCAACTCTGTCTGTATTGTTTAAAAGCTGAACAAAAAGAAGTCCCATTGTAATCTGATTTATGCTTCGCTTATTTAGGGAATCATTCTTTATGGTCCATATTAAATTTTCAATAAGATTCTGCACAGACAAAACATCTGCAACTTTAAAATGAAGATAGCCTATATTGCCTTTTTTTCCAACCAAAGATTCTATAATAAAATCTTTCAGTGGACTTTCTTCCATTTCAATCATATTAAGTGCCTTGTTAAAAAATTCCGGAAGTATTATAAAATTAACCGCAACATCATTCTCCTTTGCCGGAAGAATCTCCTGCACTGCATTCATGCTTAAAAATAACAGTTCACCTTTCTCCAAAACCACCTTATTATCGTTAATAATATGTGTGGTACTGCCCGAACACATATAAATTACTTCAATATAGTCGTGAGTATGCTTTGGAAAATGTATAAACCTTGTATGTGGTCTGATTGTAATAATCTTTCCCTGCTCCAAAAGCTTGTTTGCATTTATTATATCCGACTGCTGCTCCATATAAAGCCTACGGTCAATATTGTCCCTTCCCTGAAGAATTTCCTTTTCTTCATCGGTTATATTTCTTAACTCTTTATATAATTTTTCATCCATATAATTAATACTTCAATTTTTCTCCTATTGTAACTCTTACTATAATACGTTTTTACAATATTCTAATGTGTATTATATTTTTTTACAATACTTTTTTGCAAACAAACTACTTAAGTTTAATATCAAATATGAGACTTGTTCTTAATTCTTCTATACATTTTCTCCTTATTAATCAATCTCAAATGTAAACTATGGTATGTCATATCCCATTTTTTCACTTTATTCCAAATCCAATATATCTCTCAACATATTTGATATCATTCAATGTCCTAATATCAGTATTGGCTATCATATAACTAAATCTATATAACTAAATTTGTTTTGTTATTTAGCTATTATTATATATTTTTTCCAATAACCACAATCCTACAATCATCCCCTTTCCCATTATCGCAAGTAGACAACATCAGCATCTGCTCTCCATACTTGGGCTTATTCTCCTGTCTCCACAAACTATGCTCCTCTACCTTGTCAATGAACTCATCATGCTCTTCCTTATTCCTTGCCATTACGAATTTCCAGTATTCAAACTTATGTATGTTAACACTCATCACTGCAAACACCTCATACTCTCTCTTTTTATCCGTTGTAAAATATATCTTTCTGTGCTTATTAAAAACTCCTTATCCTATTTGAAATTGTATTTTGACTTGTCCTTTGCTCTTACGCATGCAAAACATCCAAGTGCAATTAATAATGAAATAAGTGAAACTACCATTCCTACTGTTTTTCCATTAATGCCTGTCTGTGGTGTGTCAGGTACCACAGGGATTCTTTCGTCTGTAACTGTACGTTTCTGAACTTTTCCTGTGTCCTTAATTCTTATTTTCTTATCCTTTGCAGCCTTGTAATGTTCAGGTGCATCAACTTCCTTAAACATCTTGTCTGTCATATTTGTAATCTCCTTTTTCTCTTTTGATTAAATTGTTTTTGTTTGACCGTAGTTCTACTTTAGTCCTTTTACTTTCCAAATAGAAGTTAGTGGCACTATACCTTTTCCTTTAATCAACTTCTTCTTTCTTTTGTGACCAACGTTAAACAAATTTGTTTTTTTATCAGGCTTAAAGTTCCAGATCCCTTTGTTTATCGGCTTTTCAAGCAAAAAAGAAGAGCTATTTCAACTTATTAGTCAAAATAACTCTTCTTATTCTTGATTTTGTTCTCAAAATGTTCTCATAAGAGACTTATATTCGGTGCTTTCCCTTTATTTATGGGGTGTTCTAACATGTGTTCCCTTATTCAAACTTGGCTTGTACCGAGTTCAACTTGAACATATTTGTTTAGGTTTCGTGTGCTTTTATCTGTTAATTTACCTATATTATATTATTTGTATTATCCTTCTGATTTCGTGTTGCCATAGTGTTGCAACGGAAGTATTATAACATAAGTCAGATTTTATTTCATTAAGTTATTTTAACACCTATAAAAAATACGTTTCAAATTTAATGAACTATCATTCTTCATAATGACATTTTATACACAATACTTTATTTTTTAGTGCTAGTGCATAAAATAATCTAATTGCAAATCAATAATTTTCATTACACTATATATTATAATGTATATAGTACAATATATGACTATTTACGTCATATAAAAATACACTGTAATTATCATTATTTGACCCTGCTCTCAGGCTATAATAGTCTCCTTCATTTATATTATCTGTTTCAAAGTCATACTTATTGCTATCCTCCATACTTTCATAAGGGAACTTATCAAAATAACTCTTTATATCATCTATATTTTCTTTTGTTACAATAGAATAATAACTGTTCTCCTCAAATTTTTTATCCTCGCTTTCCTTATAGAAATATTTGCAATAATCTATATAATCTTGAAATCCATCACTGTAATATTCTTCACAGTTACTATACCCTTCAATAATCTCATTACTTTTGGAACTGCATGCACTCAGTAATATCATACACAATATAATACATAATATATTTCTCCTCATACATATCTCCTCTCTATCGCACCTTCACTTGTTGCTTGGTAGTATAAATAGTAATGAAAGTATCATTTCACACTATTCTTATACTTCCCAAAGGAAGTATCATCAAATCAAAAATGCTGATTTTATGCGGCATTCCACCGCATCTGTTTCATCTAATGTTACTCTTTTCATATCTTTTTCAAAAACTTTAGTTGCAAATTAGTTGCAATGATTCAATATTGCTTCTACGAAATTCATGGCAGATATAATCTACTTTTACAACTAAAAACGAATAATCAAATGTGGCTTGCGGGTGCTTTATCATGTCTGCTGCCACACCCACTATGAAAGGAGCTTTTCTATGAACAATCAACACAAACATCCAACTATAAGTTTTAGAATCCGCAATGCTGAGCGCAAACAAATTGAAGCCCGTATCCTTGCCAGCGGTATGATGAAGAAAGATTACTTTGTCCGTTCCTGCATATATAACCGAATCTGTGTTGTAGGTAAGAAAGAAACTATATATTCTCTTGTACAGACTGTCAATGCTCTATATCTGCAATTACTTGAAATGCAGAAAGCATTTATTAAATGCTGTGAACACCCAGTTTTAAATAATCTTCCTGCAAGTGAAGAAATTAAGGAACTTCAAACCGACTATAACAATATGCTTACGGTCATCATTGTTCTGTTTGATGGTGCCAAGTATCTGTTGGGAGGAGAACATCATAAAACAAAATAATCCTTGTTACCTGTTTGACATGTATGAAACTGATACAGATTCCGTTATTCTTAATGTCCTCAATGATACATATACTTGCACACCTCTTACTATAAGTTGTGAAAAATGTAATTCAGCCGTCTTGCTCGATACACCTGATGATATTGCATATCTATATCGGCTGGCAAGTGAGAATTCTCTGCTGTATGCTGAATTAGCTTGTAAACCTAATGGATTGCAGGATTATGTGGATGCTATGAATGAATTCAATTAATTTTCCCTAGTTGAGGAAGCATTTTATTGAAGTTAGTCTCATCTATGTCTCACCAGTATCGTAATGATTTGAGACTGGTGAGACTATGTTTAAATTCCAGTATTTTATTTGAATTACAATTTCATCTCCACCTTCTCCAATTCATCCAACAATGCTGGTTTTCTTGGATATCTCTGCTTCAATTCCTCAATTAAAGACTTAGCGGTATCATTACCCTTCCATTTTATAAGCTGTGCAATATTCTTCGTTATCTTCTTATATTCTCGTCTATCCTTTGCCTGAGCACAGCTTTCACTTATTTCCTTATAACACAACTCATATATCTGCTCCGGATATTCCTTCACCAAATATTTTCCATAACAAAACAAATCATACGGATTCTCCATTACATCTTCAAGCAATCTCTTCTTTTCATTTTCTGAAATAAGAACACTGCGGTAGCAAACAGTTCGCTTGCTGTCCTTTAATTCATCCAATAGGCTCTCGTAATTCTCATTCCACGTACCACACGCTTTGTAAATCTGTTTCAAAACACCCCAGAACTTCTCATTTCCCATTAATAACAGCTTTTTTGCCTGTGCGATTTGCTTTTCCCTGTTGTTTCCTGTCCTATATATGTCATATAGCATATTATTCCAATCTTCCGGATCGCCACTACGATAATGCCATGTATTTTCTGCATTTGCCTTCTCTAAACAAAGCTTCTCTGCTTCATCATAATTCTTCGCTTCCATAGCATCCTTAATCGCTATAATACGGAGTTCATTTATCAGAATATTCTGATATAACTCCTTCTGCGTATTCTCTTTGCCATATAAATGTCTATGTAAAAGATATCTTACAATCAAATCTTCTTTTTTCGTGTATTCTGGAAAATAATCCTCCCGCGAAATTTCCAACAAAGTATCTAAAACCTTTTCAAGTTTCTTTGCACTCTTTTCATCACACAGGCAAATTCCACTTTTCAGCAGGTTATAACGCCAGTCAGTCCAACCGTCAAACACACTCTTTTTCGCCTCTTTTAGAATTAATGCTAGTGCTTGATCCCGCATTTGTTGGTCCTTTTTTTCGATTTCTTTTGTGCATTTATATATCAGTTGGTATGTACACATGATAACATCTGTAAGCATTCCCGAACTACTATCCGCATGAGATGCTAACTTAACGCCAGATACCAAAATGTATGTAGCCGCCTCAAGTGCAACCATATAGCCACGCTTTTCTAAGGTCTCAGCACACATATCAAGGCAGTCATGCATATCCATACAAATATTATCACAGCTGCTCCAACCAATGTATCCCCGATGGGTGTTGCATTTAATTGATGCAGCAATTGTGTTTTTCACTATCGGTATAATATCTTCTGTGGGTATCATAGCAGCCCCTTTCTTTTATACAACAATATCAATCTTATGTCTTTCACACCATTGCCTTGCACTATTCTCTAAAATATACTTTATTCTTTGTTTTTCCATAACTATTAAGAATATCCAATTTTTCTGCCTTCAATAGCAGTCGACTTGCCGTCTTTATTTCCACTTTCAATAATTTTGCTGCAATAGAGCTATTTATTTTTTTATTTGTATCGAGATAGTGCAAAATAATCTGCATTCTTGTTCTTTCCAATTTGGACATTGATTCGGACATTGATTCGGACATTGATTCGGACATTGCCTCATTTTCTTCAAAATCGTGAGAAACATCATAATTCAGATTCGGCATTACTACAGTAAACTGATATCTGTCCGAGCGAAATGATGGTCTTTTACTCTCATCATAATTAATTTGAAATTCATATCCACTAATAATCTTTCCAAATCCACTACCTTTACGCTCCATATATCCAAGCCTGTTGAACACATCCGCAAGAACCGGATTTCTTCTGGTAGAAGGTACTGTAAGCGGATCTCTGTCCTGAATCACGGACCCATCCGGCATTCCTCCCGGAGAATAGATTTCCATTCTGTCATCGTATATGTCAATATGAACTTCACTTCCGTTTACCAGATAATCACGATGTGCTAAAGCATTTACGAGTGCTTCATGATAGCTTCGCCAAATGTATTTGCAAACGCACTAACACTTTTACACCAACTTTTTGGTTTCTTTTCCTCCAATGCCAGCTTTTTATCGTATTCTGTTGCTTCACCAATTAAATCTTTTATATTCATACCAAACATTCACTTCCTGTTTAATTTATAGTCTTTACCATATTTATGTTTTCATACAATTCATCTGTCGCATAATCACCTTCACACACTTTTATACCCCAAGTCAATTTGCTCCATAACAACTAGCTCCTTTTCAACATTTCTTATCCACTTCTGTAAAAAAGTACTCCAATGTATCCACAAACATATCCGCATCAAGCAATTCTTTTATCTGCTTTCTGTCCATCCATGCAACCTGTGCCACTTCATCCGTTGTGGCATTGCCTAAATCAACCTCTCCGTCATATTCAAACAGCCAAACGTCCATAATATCATTAAAGATTTTTCCCTCAATGATTTTTCGTGTCTTTGTAAAAAGAACTTGTCCATTTTCCGGCATCAAATCAACGCCAACTTCTTCCTTTGCCTCCCGGATTGCTCCTAATAAACTATCCTCTCCTTTTACAACCGAACCCCCTACACATTCCCACATCAAAGGATATGTCGGTCTGTTTGCTGAACGCTGCGAGATAAGATACTCTCCTTTAGAATTACGAATCCAGACATGCACCACCAGATGGTATCCGTCTATCGGTAGCTGCTCTCCTCTTACATGGTCTTTTCCCAGAAGTTCTCGGTTTTCATTATACAAATCCCATATTTCTGCATCCGGTACATACTCTACAATGTCTCCAAAATCAGCATTTAAAGTCTTACATATCTTGCTCAAAATTGTGAGACTCACCTCTTCATCACGGCGCAATTTTGTCATTGTGTTTGGGGCAATTTCTGCCTTTTTACGCAAATCAGATTTGCTCATTTTTTTATCCACTAATAGTTTCCATAATTTGTTATATGATACAGCCATAACAATATCTCCTGCTCTGACTCCATATCGTCTATATTTTACACATTTATTATATCAATTAAATTCGGAATAAACTCTCTAAAGTACCTCCTATTTTTCCAATCATTTATATTGCCAATAAATGCTATTCTATATTTTGCTCTGGTGCATGCAACATTAAGTATATTAGCTTTCTTTACTACCCAATTCATTGCACCTGCACTTTTATTTGAACAACCTAATACCAAAAGTACCTCATTCGCGTCTTTACCTTGAAAAGTATGCACTGTACCAACACAATTTTTGGTCCACTTTGACAAGATTTCCTTATCATATCCTTTTGCTGAAAAGTAGCTAATGATAAACTTACGCATTGATTCTGCAACTGTTCTAAAAGGTGTAATTATAAAAATCTTATCATCTGTCTCAAACAAATCTGAATATATATGTACTGCATCTTCCATTAATTGGCATACTCTCTCAGCTTGATTTTTCACAAAATGATTCTTGCCACCATTTTCTACTCCTTCAACATTAATCCATCCAGATTTTTTTATCAAAAATGGATTTTCTGGTTTCAAATATTCTTCCTTCTTATTTGTTTTATTAAACATTCTATTGTCATATGAAATCAAATTTGAAATAGAAAACATTGGTTCTATGCACCTTCTGTGAACAACCAACGGACAACCAACCTGGCGTTCCCCGATCATACCGTTAAACTCATTTATATTATCAGCAAAAGTCTGAGCTGAATTTTCAATCACCTTATATTCATTTGCTACACAAGTACTATCAGCCAGTATGTCAATTAGCACTTTAGGAATTGTTACAACAGGTTCTACTTGCAATGGATCTCCCACAACAACTGCTCGCCTTGTTCTATAAATTGCTCCTAAAGCAGACTGTGGAACTGCTTGTCCAGATTCGTCAATGATAAGCATACCTAAACTCATATTTCCTGCATGCTTTAAAAATCTTCCGACAGATGCAAATGTAGAAGATAGTACAGGTATCACTATTGACAAGGAATTAAACAAATGCGGAAACATCTCCTTTTTTTCTTCCATTGTATATTTCCCATTATTATATGCTTCATATACAAATAGATTTCTTTTTATATATGGCGACTCCAAAATAAATGCTTTTCGCACCTGTAGTGAAGCAAAAAACAATTCTTCTCTAGCCATATCATATTCGTCAAATGTCCACGGACATGCATTCTGTGAATTCTCAGATTCCTTAATAGCTTCATAGAAATTTCTATCCGCAAAATTATTTTTGTATTTGTTTTTCAACGACTCATTATTTCCATATACTTTTTCTTCAAGTATCTGTACTTTCTTTTCTAGAGTAGAGATTATGCTATATTGATTTTCAATTTTTCCACATACTTCTTCTGTATTTCTCACGGCCAAACTATATCTACGTTTAATATCTTCGTGATTAATTATTAACTCATCGACATATTTTTGTTTTTCAGCAACATGCCTACCTATTTTCCCTATTCCCAAAAGGATAAGTAGTTTCTTAAAAATAGAGCTATGTTCCTTAATATACTTAATTTCCCCTTCCTGCTCTAAAGTCTCCTGTTCATTACTTTCTAATTCCGTTCTTACATCATTTAACTTTATATTTAATTGCTCCTTTTCTATGAGCAACTGTTTTAAGTCCAATTTACTCTTCGCTAAACCCTCTCCTTCTTTATAAAAATCATCCAAGAGTTTTTGGTCTTTTTTGATGCCTTCTCTTAATAACAAAACCTTTCTTTTAGCTACATTAAACTTATCAATAGCTTCATCCCACGAAATACTATCTTCTCTTGCCAGATCTAATGTCACTTTATCCGAAGCATCATTTTTTTTAGCGAATACACAAGATTCTAAAACTTCAGTAACATAGGATTTTCTTCCCATACGAGCTGATATTAATCCCCACGCACCTCCTTCTTTTCCCAAAAGATTATCTGCTACCGCTGAAAAATACACTTCTTTATTTATCTTTCTGTCGAAGTAATCTGTCCTAGTTTTATCTTTTTCCATATCGCCAGATTTCGGTAAATCGAGCGTGATATTTTCTACAGCTCCATTATTATTTGATACCACAAGAATTCCATATTTAGAAATTTCTTCTGGTATTTCATAATATTTTTCTGTATATCTAGCATTTGATGTGGATTCAACTTTCCTAGGAACAAAATTACTACCACTAATTCCATATTTAATTAAAACTTCTGCTAATTGGACAACATTTGAAGCAATGATTTCTTTCAAAAGAGTCGTTTTTCCCGTTCCTGGTGGTCCATTTACTGAAAATATTTTTTCCTTTCTATCGTTTTCTGATATAGCTATGTTTATAGCTATTTGCTGCATTAATGTCGGAGAAAACTTTGATGGATATTTTCCCATCGGAAATCTATCTACTTCTAACCATTTTTTCATGGAACAAACATCACTGTCTATCATTATCTTTTTTTGATTTCCTGCCAATAATGAGGTGGTATATTTTATCAAATTCTCATTATTCTTATAGTTCTTCTGAACATTTTCTATTTCGTCCAAATAAAAACTAGTAAAGTCACTTGTTTCATCTTCTTTTTTTAAACCTTTACATGCATATACTTTATCCGAAGCACTTTTTAGCCCAACTTCACTTTCAGACTCAATTCTCAGTTTATCAAATATAATATTTTTTACTATTGTTACATCTGTAAACTCCAATATTTGTACATTATTTTGTTTAAGTATCTCATTTACTTCTTCATTTAGCTTCCATATATTTTCTTGCATAATATTAACATTTATGCCCTCGGCTTTTATCATACAAAGTACAGCATAAAAGAACGGACTGACTTGCACGCCTTCTTCTGTAAGTTTTCCATCTAAGTCTATCTGAACTGAGAAAATATAAAATCTACCTGACAATTCGTTTATCTCTGCATATTTTTCCATATCTAATTTACATTTTTCAGCCATTTTTTCCACAAAGGTTTTAATTTTGTAACAGCCACAATAAACATTTGCACGATTATACAACTTCTCATCAGATTTATGTTTTTGTATCAAATACTCATTATGTGCCTTGTATTCTTTTAATGGTAAACTTCTTGTACTGTAAGCATTATAATATGCATCAAACGGAATATCTTGTTTTCCCTCTTTTATTGTTAAAGTCAATTCGGGATAATCCGATGGTGTAAAATATTCTTCTAATTTCCAAAAATTAAATATCTTATTACATTCCGCTGTTAAAGATCTATTTCTCATTATATACCTACTTTCTAATCGGAACACGCATGACTATGCTTCAGCTCCATTTCATCTTCCATTTTTACAAATCCATATTTTTCATATAAAGGCCGCCCCATATCTGTCGCCTCCAATGCAATCTGTGATACGCCCTGTTTCTTCGCATCCTTTACCAGTAAATCCAATGTATGAAATGCAATCCCCTGTCTCCGATATGCCGGTGCCGTATACATATTCATAATATAAGCCTTTTTACCTGTTGGATTATGATATGTCGGCATAACCTGATAAAAACTGACACCACCAGCACCAATAAAGGTTTCGTTATCATACACCAGATATCCAATATGCTCACCAGTTTCTAATGTGTTCTTATAATACTCATAGGATTCTTTTTCCACCAATGACATATCCATATCATTTGATAGTTTGTTTGCTGCACCAAATCGTACACAGCCTGCAATTCTTCTATTGTTGCTAATTCATATATCATAATCATTCTCCATATTTTACATATCAATCCATTGAATAAATGCCGTCTTATCCGAGCTATTATATCCTGCACTTCGATAAAAGTTTAATGTACTTTCTTCCTTAGAACCTGTAAGTAACATCATCTTATAACAACGATTCTGTTTGGCAATCTGCTTTGCAAAATTCGCACTGAGGAGATGCTGTTATAACAGAAGCACCGTCTTTGTACGCCTGAGCATCTATTTCCCATTTTTCTGCTAATGTCAGTATTTTTTGTTCCATAAAAACTCCTTATTTTGCTATAACATCTATGTAAAGTACACCGTTTTGCATATTTGCATTAGTTATTTTAAATTGCTGACCTTTTCTTTCTCAGTTTTGGAAGAGGAACTTATGCTATTTACTGTATCCTGCAGGTTATATGTACTGTTACTTACTCCTTGTAACGTAGATTTAAGTGTTCCTAACTGAGTATCCAAGTTATTGGAAGACTTTATGATGTTGTCTATTAAGCCTCCCACTCCATTCAGCTTATCCTTATATAATGTAATTGTTGCCATTCTATTCCTAACCAATGTTCATTACCTGAATCATTTTACTAATTACAAATTAGTTTTCTATTTACCAAATATATTTTTTATTCAGATAATTCTTTACACATATATTCCAGTGCGTCACTTTCACTGTCAAAATATTTATTTGTGGTCTTACATCCTCTCTCAGAATAATATACATTCCACTTTTCTCCATCTTTCACCAAACAGAACCTTTCATCATCACGCCCTTTGCCCTCTATATTATATTATGCAATAGGAACATGCATTTTTTTCATAATTTTAATAAATTCTTTTTTATCCATTATAATATCTCCCTCAAATATCCAACCTTTACCAATCTCTTAATCAACGAAGGCATTTCAATTTGAATACCCATACCTAGCATATTGAACGTAGATTCGATAGTCGATGTAGTTACATTATTAATGTCCTTAACAACAGCATACTTATGATATGCCCATAAATTATCTCTGTATGGCAATGCTCTTTGACCAAAAGGTGTTCCTACCGGAGAAGTATATTGTCCATATTTAGAACCATATCTGTCAATAATAGTTCCTTCTCAATCTCTATATTATTGATTTTCTATATATGTCAAACACATCGACATTTTTTTCTTCTAATAGTTCTTCGAATTTTTCATCACCAAACTCTTCAATGTATTCTAATTCTTTGTCGGAAATTGGCACCATATATAACCAATTAATAATTATATTTTCATATTCTATTCCTTGTAGCTTCTCCCAGAATATTGGAATAGTATAATAAATATGCTTCATTTCTAGTTCATCACAATAATCCGCGATAGCATCAATCGCCACCATTCCTGGCTTACATATGTAATTATCTTTAATAATATTAAATGCACACGACGCAACAATATTAGGAAATTCGCTGAAATCACTATTACACATTCCAATATATTCTACTCTGATTTCTCTTCCGTCACTACAAACCAAATCAACTGGAAACTTTGATAGTCCAATAGTAGAGTATGTGTTAAGCCCTATATCTGGCCTATCTTCTCCAATATAAATATCAATACTGTTTTCATTTGTGTCATCTGCAAAAGCTAACACTTTAGGTGCAAGTTTTATTTCTTTATGAAGAATTTGAAAAATATATTTTTTTTGTTGCATATTTCCTTTCTCCTATTTCTACTTTTTCTATTTTTTATAATATAATCATGGTCCTAGATATAAATCTGTTAAATCTTCGCATACGTGACTCCTATTTGATGACGGCAATTCTGGTCTATAACGTGAAGGATTATTATGTTCATCTAGAAACTGTTTCCTAGTAATTCCTCTTTCCCGTGCACTTGCTCTATGTTTTCTAAACTCATACCCAGGCTTATGTCCCATATCCCATGGTTCATCTTTACTCATTGGTCGTCCTGTTTTAGGATCGTGAACTATACCATCTGGAGATGCTTTTTCAACTTCTTCCCATGCTTTATCTCTTACACCTTTTCTGAATCCCGAAGGACGACTATATGCATCACCTGCATTATGAACAAGAATATGCATATCTCCTACATAATACGTATGATACTCATCTACTTTAAAGTTATATACCTCTGCACCATCAGCGTTTGTTTCTCTAAGTAAATTATCAACACGTACTACATTTCCACTGTTGTTTAATAATTCACTATCTATTACAAGGCTCATTGCAGGGACAAAACCTTTTCCCTCGACCCAAAATGGATGGTCTGCTGTAGTAACTATTTCTTCTTCTCCAATGAAAATATGTATCAAATCATTTGTCTTTCTTACAAATGTATCTAATACCTCTTTGTATTTTCTTTCCATCGTATCTGTATCTGCTGCTAAAACCCTATCTCCAACCTCGATGTCTTCGATTTTTTTTAATCCATCTATTGTTAATACTAAAGTTCCTGCGACAAAACACTTCATAGTTGTTGTCATACCACCGGTAAATACTGCAAGTGCCGACACACTTATTTGAAATACATTATAAGCTTTATTTGAATGTAGCTTTTTATTTAAATCAGCAATAGGATTATTTTTATTATCAATTGCCATATCAGCTAAAGAAATCATATCAAATCCAGCCATTCCAAGGCTCAGCACTTTTGATACCGCTGCCGTTCCCTTTATTGCTTTTCCGAGTTTTGATGCACAACTGATTCCCTTGCCTAATGCGGATCCGGCAACTCCAAGTCCTGCAAAAGCTGCGCCTCCAATAGCACCGCCTACTGCACCTGAAAAAGCACCATCTTCAAATCCGTCAAGGAAAGAACCGCCTTGGCTCATACTTTCCAGTCCACCGGCAACACCACCGATAACTGCTCCTGTTATTGCTCCCCAACAGGCTCCAAGCAATATTCATTACTTGAATCATTTTATTAATTACAGATTGATTTCTATTTACTGAATATATTTTTTATTCAGATAATTCTTCAAATCCTTTTAACATATACTATACTCCTTGTGTTTATTACATAATTATCGACTTCATATCTGATATAATTCCAACCATCTCAATTATTACTTCAATATGCTCCTTTGTTTTTATTTTTTTAAGATTATCAACCGTCTCATTTCCTCCCAAAGCGAGTAATGGGACATAACCAAAGCATTCTTCAAATTCAACTCTCCCATGTTTTTCGACAGCAGCATTATAAAGAATATTCTTAAACATTCTTTCATTCATAAAAGAATCGCCAGCAAACACCTCAAACATCTCCCAACCAGTTGCAATTACACTATAATATCCATAACGATAATAAATAATATCAACTCTCCCCTCACTATTAATAGTTATTATGTCTCCAAAAGCTGTTAACATAACTGGAACCACTCCCTCATAGTCTGCAAAAGACTCCCGAAGTATCTCAATATATTCATCCGGATTAACTACTTTAAGAAATCCGTTCATCATGCTTCCAGTACCGTATTTTTTCCAAATAGAAATTAATTCTTTTGGAAGAATATCACTATATTTTTTTATTACATCATTTCCAATTTCATTTTCTCTATGAAAGTCTCTATATATCATCTATGTTCCTTTCTAGTTACCTATCGATAACTCTACATCTAAATGTAAATTTTTCCAACCATTAGTATTAGTGGGATTTGATTTTATGTAGTTGCTAATTTTCGAGTTTACATAATCGTCTAATACATTAACTCTACTCTTCCATTGGCTTCCAATTGATGAATTTATTCCCGAATTTCCTAAACCGGTGATATTATCTGCTCGCCCCCCAGCAATTTGATCGGGACCATGCAATGCAGCTAAACCCTTTACATCTTGTTTTGCAAGTTGTAAAGCCTTATTTGAGTCAACACCTTTTTTCATATACGCAAGCTGTCGATTTAAAACTTCTTTATCTCTAGCTGCAGTTTGATACTTTTGTCCCTCTGGGTTTCTTCCGTTTTTAATATAAGTTTCTCTGTTATTCTTATATTCTTCTAGTGTTAACTTATTTAATCCTTCTTGTTGGTCATTCAATTGTTGTTCATATTCTTTTTGATCATATTTTGATTTTTTGTTAAATGCGACATTACATTCTGCATTATGGACCAATATAGTATTCTGTCCAATAAAATATGTATGAAAATCCTCTACAGTAAAATTATAAACGCAAACTTTACTATTACATTGCTCTCTATAAATGTTTTCTAAAACATGAACATCTCCATTTGCATCAATTAATTGCATGCCAACGCATAATAAAGAAGCTGCAACAAATCCTTTTCCAACTATATAAAACGGATGATTATCAGATGTTACAATCTCATCTCCACTGATGTATAAATGAATTAAAAAGTCAACCTGACGATTAAAAATATTTTCTACACGTTTATAAGATTTTCTCAATGTATTAGGAGCTGCGGATAATACCCAATCATTACATTTAACTTCTTCAATAGGAATCTTTCCTTTTTTTGTTGCCACTAATGTTCCTGCAATAAAGCATGACATTGTTGTTGTCATTCCACCGGTAAAAACTGCCAATGCCGACACACTAGTTTGGAATATATTATACGCCTTGCTTGAATGTAGTTTTTTATTCAGATCTGCAATAGGATTATTTTTATTATCAATTGCCATATCCGCTAAAGAAATCATATCAAACCCAGCCATTCCAAGACTCAGCACTTTTGATACCGCTGCCGTTCCCTTTATTGCTTTTCCGAGTTTTGATGCACAACTGATTCCCTTGCCTAATGCGGATCCGGCAACTCCAAGTCCTGCAAAAGCTGCGCCTCCAATAGCACCGCCTACTGCACCTGAAAAAGCACCATCTTCAAATCCGTCAAGGAAAGAACCGCCTTGGCTCATACTTTCCAGTCCACCGGCAACACCACCGATAACTGCTCCTGTTATTGCTCCCCAACAGGCTCCAACCAAAAGTGTTCCACCTATTCCTGCTCCGACTCCGGTTGCTATTAATGCAACTGCCACCACAACAATCACAGCAGTGGCTATTAACTTCCAATGTTTTGCACACCACTCAGCTGCCTTTTCAACTTTATCTACAATCTTTTCGATGGCATTTTTTTCGCAATCCGGCTTTAAATAGCTGTACTTCGAGTAAAACTCTTTTTTCGACTTATTGATTTCATCGCGTGCAGAATTATCTCTCTTAACAGTAGTCGTAATAAACTCTGTAACCTGTTTGTTCAATTCGTCTATCACCATATTTTCTTCTTGCTTCTTCAACAGCTCTGTTAATCTCTCTATCGCTAGGTCTCATAATAGGGCCAGCATTTTCCTTACTTTCCATTTTGTTAATAGAGAATCCTTCATTAAATGAGTCTATCGGATTCTCTGCTGCGCCAAGACAATTAGCTGCCATATCTCCATCCTCTAACTGGACATAAACCTCTGCAGCATTAATATATGCATCTACCACATTCTGTACTTCTGGTTTAATTGCGTATAATGAATCATTTATGTACGCTAGTGCTCTTCTATAATGTTCCTTTTCCTTATCTTGTGTATATTTCGCTAATTCCAAGGAAATCTTATCTATGAAGAAATCCATGCATGGTCTGGAAAATCTTTCTGCCCTGTCAATTTCTTCCTCTGCTTCTTCATTTCTATTTTGTAACAGCAATATTTCTTTAGCGATTCTATATCCCAAATATTCAGAAGGTGCAAATAATTTAATCTGATTTGCAACTTCTAACCCCTTCGTATACTCGCCTATCATCCCATAACTTAATGCTTTTCTTTGTAAAATTTCAATATCAATTCCAATAATAGTTTCAGCCTTACATAAATTAACAATCGCATCATCATATTTCTTTAAGTCAAAGCAAAGCATTCCTAAAATCTTATATAACTGACCGGTAACTTCTGGTGAGCATCCCATTTCATCTGCTTTTGCAAATGTTGCAATCGCTTCGGCGGACTGTGAATTAGTAGCAAGGGCATATCCTAAATGAAAATATCTATCTCCATTTTCAGGCTCGCATTCAGTCGCCCTCTCATAATACTTAATTGCTTCATCATATTTTTCAAATGACATATTTGCATTTCCTGCACATAAATATGCATCGGCATTATTAGAATCCATTTTGATGGCTTCCTTTGCTATATCGAGTGCTTCCTGATATTTACCTTGTATAAAAGCCAATCTAGAATTGGCAACTAACGTTTCAATTTGTTCGTTCCTATAATAACCTCTTTATATTTAATCTATTTTATTTTCTTAAGAATATCGACAATTTCTCTGATATCTCTCTCAAATTCTTCATCTGGTATTGGGTGCCCACCTGCTTCTCTGTCACCTATAGCATGTTGTAATTTAACCAACCTCCAACCATACCCTAACGACCTTGGAGCGTCTTCTATTTCTCCTTGAATATTTTCGTTAAGTGTAGTCCTATACCACTCAACTAAATTATCATACAATTCAGAATTTCTATGCGAATTTATTATCTCCAACAATTCCTGTCTTCCTTCCAAAATTCCCTTTTCTCTTAAAATCCTCGCTTTTAAACAATAACAATATTCTACACGCCACCAAATTGAATAATCTCCCGTAAATTTAACGTTTTTAAGAATTTCACATACTTCAATTGCCTCCTTATAATAACCATATATATATAACCAAGTTGCAAGTTCTGTGACATTATCCAAATCCCTCGTCGAGCCAAAGCTACATTTTTTTAGTATTTTTTTACAACAGCTCTGCACTTTCTTCTTATCTACCTTGTTAATTATTTTCTCTATTATATCTTGCATATTTTCCTCATTTAACTTTATTACTAGATGTTGATTAATGGAGTTAATACTGTCCAGTAAACTTCCATATCAGAAATCTCAAGATTTTCAATTTCATCTTCTCCATTTAAAAAAAGTGGAACTTTATATCCGACACATTCGTTTTTTTTCAATATATAATTGTCATTAGCTAAAAACCATTCTTGGAAGAATTCCGAAGCCAGACAATCCTCGTGACACTCGACAATCTCAGAATCATGAAACTCTTCAAAAGTAACCGGTATATCCAGCACTTCACCTGTTCCTGGTTCAAATAGAAGAATATGATTATTTATTTTATTTATCGCAAATATTCTACCCAACCAATCATATCCAAACACATCAATATAATTTTTATATTTTGGAAACGCCTGCTCAACTATACTACACCAATTACTAGTTTTATTTGAATCAAACAATCTATATAACCCCTTTAAAAAGGTTTTTCCATTCATTTGCTCAATAAAATCTTCTTTATTCTTTATTTTCTTCTCTTCTTCAACATATTTCAAAAAATGTTCAAACATAGTCTTCCTCCTAATTAATCTACCATATAGAAATTTCTTAAGACAGTACCGTCTTCCAAATCATGAATCAATATATCAATCTGCTTTCCTAAACTTCTATTAACACTTCTATCTAGTCCCCACATATTATCTGCATTATCTTTTCCCTTTAATTGCAGGTCTATTTTATGATTTATATCTTGATTACTTGAAATTGAATTATCCTTCCTATACTTTGATATTTTTGTACCACTACGTTTTGGAACAGTAGTTTTTACTGTATCTGCTTTGCTAAGATATTCGCATTTTTGTCGTGCTTGTGTCTTTTGTTCCTCTGACCAGCCTTTTTTATTTTTCATCTCAATATCATACGTTCCATCACTATTACTAATCAATCTACAATTTGCATTATGAACTAAAATACCATTTTCCCCAACATAGTATGTATGAAAATCTTCGACTTTGAAGTTAAATACCTCTACACCATCTCTATTTGTTTCTCTGCGTATATTTTCAACACAAAATATGCTTATATTTAAATTTCAAAACACAAGATAATGTAATTTTCCTATCCTTTGAGATTTTTAATCCTTTATAAACAATACTTTCAGTTCCTGTAGCAATATACCCGTCCTGACTCAATCCATATGAACTATCAATCTGATATATAAAGTCTGAACCTATCATTTCATTTGTATTCATCCTATTTAATTTACCTCACAAAATAATTATAGTTTTTGTCTAAAATTTTTATTTCTCCATTATGAACTTTTAGAGATGTTTTATATTACTGATTCCCTATCAATATTTATGACATCAATATTATTTTGTTCAAGTACATCCTCAAATTTTTCACTTCCTTTTTCCTTAATATACTGTGCTTCTTTTTCTGATACAAAAAATGCCATATAAATCTTACATTGATTGTTTATAATAGCAAATTCTTCGGGAAGTATATATATATTGGTAAAATATAGTGCTGTTTTATTATATTTCTTTGAAAATTCAGCATCTATATTATTTATTCCTTCTATAAGTACCCCCTTACCAAAATTCATTTTATTTTCTAATATGTAAAATATTGCATTCATAAAAATTTCTGCACATTTGTCATAATCACATTCAGTAGCTAACACAACTTCACAACAATTTTTTATTTCTTCAGCGTATCCTGACATTCCAAATGTTGCAAATAGTAAACAATCCTCTATGACATCTTTAAACCCCATAAGTTGAACCTGATGTGTATTATCGCTATATGGATCTGATGCAATATAATCCCCCAAAAAGTATTGGTAATGATTTAATATCAATTCTCCTAATTTTTTCATTTTGTAAAGTCTCCTTTTATTCCTTCAAACATATGTCCTTGATTACATTCTGGGCATTGTATTCTGACATCTTTGTTATATATATCCAACACCATTTTTCTTGTTGGCGGTTCATCCTGTGTTTTCATTTTTTGAACACGCTCACTCCAGGTAGATGGATAATGATCTAAATCATAACCTCTCCTCACTTTAATTCCATTTTTTGTCTGAATTTTAATTTTGTTGGGAATAATTTTTCCACAAGTTGGGCATATCATTTCTCCATTTTCATTCTTTGGAGCTTCATTAATAGCATTCTTTAACGTAGTTTTTCTAAAATTTCCTCTTGCATATAAATTTCCCGCATTATGTACAAGTATTTTCTTTTCAGTTATATAATACGTATGACACTCTTCGACTTTGAAGTTAAATACCTCTACACCCTCTCTATTTGTTTCTCTACGTATATTTTCAACACAAACAATGTCGCCTTTATCGTTTATTAATTCACTGCCAATCACAAGATTCATTGCCGGGACAAATCCTTTTCCATTAACCCAGAACGGATGATCAACTGTAGTGGTTATCTCTTCATTCTCAATGAAAATATGAATTATTTCATTTGTTCTCCTTACAAAAGTTTCCAGAACCGTTTTGTATTCACTTATCATTGTTTCAGTATCTGCTGAAAGCACCCTGTCACCAGCTTTGATTTCTTCTATTCGCTTTAACCCTTCTGCTGTTAGTATCAAAGTTCCTGCAACAAAACATTTCATCGTGGTTGTCATTCCACCGGTAAACACTGCCAATGCCGACACGCTGCCTTGAAATATATTATATGCTTTGTTAGAGTGCAATTTTTTATTTAAATCAGCAATCGGATTGTTTTTGCCATCAATTGCCATGTCTGCTAATGAGATTAAATCAAATCCGGCCATTCCAAGACTCAAAACCTTTGATACCGCTGCAGTTCCCTTTATTATAGCTCCTAGCTTTGATGCACAACTTATGCCCTTTCCCAGTGCAGCTCCAGCAGCTCCTAACCCTGCAAAAGCAGCTCCTCCGATGGCACCTCCAACAGCACCGGAAAATGCTCCATTTTCAAATCCATCTAAAAAGGAACCACCCTGACACATGCTCTCCAATCCACCTGCAACGCCACCAATTACCGCCCCTGTTATTGCTCCCCAACAGGCTCCAACTAAAAGTGGTCCACCAATTCCGGCTCCAGCACCATTTAGTTTGTCTTTATACAATGTTATAGTTGGCATATATTATCCCTACTTTATCTAAATTAAATGGTCATATATTTTTTATGGTATGCCATATCAACACTAGCCGTTCTCATAGCACTATCAGCATCACTTATCAACGAAGCCTATCTGATAGTATTTGACTTTACAGTCGCTAATTCTCCATTTAACTTTGTTATTTCACTGTTTAACGCAGTTTTTCTTCCTAAAAGATTCTTTTTTGCCTTGTCAATTCCTGAAAAAGCCTCAGCAATATGTTTATTTGTTTTTATAACTTTTGCTGAAAAAACCATTTCCAAATCTTTTTGATTTCCTCTACTTGATGTTCCTATGTTTTTAAACTGTGAAGCTGCGGTCGACAAGTGTTTAGCAGATTTTTTTATCTGTCCATCAATTTCACTATCTTTTCCATTTATTCTAGTCAAATCTTTATATGTCTCTGATACTTTTTTTAATTCAGACTTTTTGGGCATTTATGCTATTTATTAACTGCTGCTTTTTGTTTCGGCTGCAGTCTTTTCTCTTGTATATTTTACTTTATTTACATAAGCAGTCTCATATCTCTTTTTTGCTGCTAAATATTCCTCTTTATGTTTTTTTGTTCAGGTGTCATAGTTTCATCTCCTTATTTTCTTCATACATTGTTGTCTTTTCTTTCGTACCAATAAAATAGCACTCTATTTTTTCTTCTTCAACATTTAAAACTAAATACTTTACTAACTTTTCAAAATTTTTTAAACAATCCGTATATTTATCATTGAAGTTTCCTACAAATATTTGAGCGGTAGCAATCTTTCCTTCACTTTTTTCAAACACCACCTTAGTTATATCTTTAGTTTCAATCTTTTTCCTTAGACCATACCATTTTTTAATAATCACTTCATTTTTAAATATATATATTTTTCTTGCCCAAATAGAATATAAAAAAATAGTAATCCCACCAAAAAAGACAATCAGTGCAACAGAAAATATTGTATCAACACCTATATTTTGTTTTTCTATAACGTATAGATTTATAAAACCTACCAAAGAACAAACAAAAAAAGCAAAAAATAGCATAACTAATCTTATATATCCAGTACCATAAACCTTAAAATCATATTTCTTCTTTTTTAACATTTATTTTTCCTACTTTCCTTTCCCCAATTCCAAAAAATAGCTTCTATTTTTTCAAATCGTGAATCTTCTAAACTATGTGCTAATGATTTTGCATCTATTGTGAATCCTTTGATTTCTCCCTTTTTAATCTTCAGTTCCAATTCAACACTATTGTTCTTAGCACTTTCTAATATATTTATCATTTCATTATAATCGCCATTGTCATACATTCTGCAATCTGACAGTATAAAGGAAGCATAAAAATATTGAGTTTGTCCATTTATTTCACCATATGCCTCTATACTAAACCCTCCAGCCTCAATATCTTCCTTCTCCCTTATGTAATAAAAAGGTAATTCTATTTTTTTATATTCATATTTACTAAATATTCCCATATTTTTTCCTTTTCTTATATACACTCTATTCTAATATTGAAAATTCACAAATTTAGAATAATCTATTTTCACATACGCTTTTTCTTGATTCAGTTCATTAAAAGCATCTATATATCCATTTGTTATGTTTTCCATATAAGAATCAGTCATTTGAGCTACCGTTCCATTCCTAATAGTTTTCCATGAAAATACTTTTGCATTTCCATTCTTTAATTTTGTTACAACCATCTTGAATGAAGCATCATAACTACCTCTTCCACTCAATCTCCTAATTGCATTATTATTCGAGAAGAGTCTTGACAGTTTTCTTTTTGATTGATCTATATGTTTTCCAAAAATCTTCCCTAGTCCAAATGTTAGTCCTGCGCTAATTACTGAATTCCCCATAATTTCTAAAGAAGATTTTTAATCCTTTATAAACAATACTTTCAGTACCTGTTGCAATATATCCGTCTTGACTTAATCCATAAGAACTATCAATTTGATATATAAAGTCTGATCCTCTCATTTCATTTGAATTCATCTTGTTTTATTTACCTCACGCTTCAATAATTTGCTTTATACTTTCACTTATTTAATTAAAATTTTGGAGATGATTGTCACTAACTACCAAAATAGAGTTTATTCAGTTAATCTCTTGCAAATGTATTCTAATGCTTCACTTTCACTATTAAAATATTTATTTGTAGTTTTGCAACCTCTTTCAGCGTAATATACATTCCATCCATGTTCATCTTTGTTCAAGTAAAAGCGCTCATCATCACGTCCTGTTCCCTCTATATTATAATAAAAATTAGGAACGTGTTTTTTTTTCATGATTTTTATAAATTCTGTTCTATCCATTATAAAATCTTCCTCAAATATCCAGTCTTTATCAATTCCTTAATCGACGAAGGCATTTTGAATCGCATGTCCATTTCCGACATATTAAACACAAATGCGATAGTCGCCATTTTCTATTTTCTAATTTTAACTATTTAATTCACAAGTGTTGCCCTAAAATCATCTATCAACTGTTTTATTTCAGCTAATTTTGCAACATTCTGTATCCATCTATCATTTATTGACGAAAATCCATATATAACACCTGCACATCCTCCAGCAAGAGCTGCAATTGTATCTGTATCGCCGCCTAGGTTTACTGCCTTCAATATAGTTTGTTCATATGTGTTTTCATTGAAAACCAACCAAAATACGGCTTCAAGAGTATCAACAACATATCCTGTTGTTCTAACTCTATCCAACTTTTCATTTATAATTGTTTTTTCTAATATTCTATTGAAATATTGCCATTCCCCCATATATTCATCTTTACATTCTTCTTTTACAAAATCTATTGTTCTATCATATGCTTTCTCTTTGCTGCAACCTTTATATAGATTTGAAACAAAATTCACATATATTATTCCTGCTAAAAGTGAACGTTTGTGTCTATGAGTTACTGAAGAAACACTTTCGACCATCTTTTTCTGTTCTTTGTTAGTTATGTTTAAAAACGCTATAGGTAATATTCTCATCAACGAACCATTTCCATTATCATTTTCTGTACTTCCACCACACATCGTAGGCAAAACCCCTTTTATGATATTTTCTATGGCTATTCTTGTCGAATTTCCTATGTCAAACATAACCCCCTCTGGTGTAAACATTCCTTCCTTATAATATTTAACAAAATAATTCGATAAACGTTCAAGCGAAAATCCATCAATTAAACTGGCGATTAATGCTATCATTAATGATGTGTCATCTGACCAAACTCCAAACCCTTGATGATATGTGCCATACGCACGAAGTTCTTTTACCGGATCTATGCTTCGTTCTACTCTGCTAGTGAATTCCACAGGAACCCCAATCATATCTCCAATACAAAACCCCAATATGCCGCCATATAATGAATTATCTTTATCTGTATAAATATCAAATTCTATTCTGTTTTTACTTTCAAAATATTTACATTCTTTTTCGCAAAATAGGACATAATCCGGTTTGTGCCTTATTTTGTATTTTTTACATTTCATAACATTACCAACGATATTATATCTGCATTTTTCGCACTGAGGAGATGATGTTCTAGCAGAAGCACCTTCCCTGTACGCCTGAGCATCTATTTCCCATTTTTCTGCTAATGTCAATATTTTTTGTTCCATAAAAACTCCTTATTTTGCTATAACATCTATGTATAGTACACCATTTTGTATGTTTGCATTAGTTATTTTAAATTGCTGACCTTTTCTTTCTCAGTTTTAGACGAAGAACTAATACTATTTACCGTATCTTGTAAATTATATGTGCTACTACTTACTCCTTGTTATGTAGATTTTAACGTTCCTAACTGAGTGCCCAGATTATTTGAAGATTTAATTATATTATCAAACAATCCTCCAACACCATTTAACTTATCTTTGTATAATGTTATAGTTGTCATATATCTCCCTAATATTACTAATACAGTTTGAGCAGTTTACATAATACCGTTTTTTAATTTTTTAAATTGTTCCATTCGTTGTGTTTTTTCACATTCAGTCAACATGTTAACTATCGGAATGTATTTTATTTTTTCGGTCAATGTTATATTAGGGTCAATACCTTTTATATAAAAGAATATTCCCCATGCCGCTGAATTAACCGCTAGTTCTTCATTACAATTCAAATAGATATCACACAACATATCGAACATCTTTTTCCCTGGTTTACAGTAATATAACTCTGTAACAATGATGTATAAGTTTTCTTTTGACTTTTCATAATTTTCTTTGAAAATATCTAGGTAACAATCTTTTCCCGTTGAGTTATATAATACTTTGGCAATCATTCTACTTTCCCGACTAGGGATTGCACATTCAGATAGTTTATTTTGGAGCGCCTCTATCCCATCATATTTTTTCAGCTGTGGCAAATAGCAAGCTAATTCAATGTTTGATTCATTATTAAATCTCTCCCATATTATATCTTCCAACTCATCACGTTCCCATTCATATATATTTTCAAAAATATTTAATTTGTATCCATCCATCTTTTCTCTAGTAGATGCATTTATAAAACTTAAAAACTGTTTGTATTCACTACTATTCTCCATTATAATACAATCTCCTCAAATTGAACTATTCCTTTGCCAATTTTATCTAATAATATTGGTTGTTCTATAGTTTTGAAAACATTCCCGATATATCCATCTGGATGAACATATTTCACGCTTCCTTCAGCACCATTAGCATATTGTTTAGACAAAGCTTCCCATAATGGTTTTGCTTGATTTTTACCTGCATCCCAATCTGGCAATACTTTTGATAAACTATTCCATCCATCAAATACTTGTCCATCTGGAGTTTGTTCAAGCATTGTTCTATTATTATTTGCCGCATAATCCATAGCCCCTTGTTTATTTCCACTCCAGAAAACTGCTCCATCTTTTTTTGTGGATGTATCAAAAAAAGACGCCATTTTTTGATAATTTTCATTTATCTCCTATCATTTAGTAATGTTTTTGTCACACTCTTAAACCAGTCTTCTACTAATTCAAGTACATCTTTGTCAAGTACCTCTGTAACATTATCATAATTATAATTTGAATCAAATGATTTGCTAATAACATTATATGTCAATCTAAATTCATGAGGACATTTAACATCATATGCTTTACAAATATCTATTATATTTTCTATATCCTCTACACCGCAATCAAAAAAATCGTCTATTTCTTCTTCCGAGAACAACTCACTTGTAGTATACAAATTTCCTTCTTTTTCAAAAAAAGCGTCTATATAATCTTCTTCATCATTTTGAAATAGATATATATATATTTTATCTGCTTCCTTTTCAGAATTTTTCAACAATTCTAAACATAATGAAACAACTCTTGATTGTGCGTCAACAAAAGCGTCTTCAAATCCTTCTAACATATCTTATACTCCTTAATTTTTAAAATGTTTTCTTATTTTCACTCCATCTATTTTGTATGACACTTTGAAAGACGAAGGTCTTGATGAACCATCCTTGTAGGATAATTTTATATCTACATCAGTAACTTTCTTGCCGTTATTCATTGCATCCGACCAACTTTTTTCCATTGCTCTATATGTCTTATTATCACCTTTTACTGCTCTGTTTAATGTGCTTCTTTGCGATACAAGATTATCAAGTTCCGGAGAACCACCAAATTGGTCTGCAAATATGTGTCCCGCATCATCACCTGATAATTTATCTGCTGTGTTAGGATTATGTTTTAATCTACCATCATGCGTTTTAAATTTTAATTCATCAGCATGAGCACTCACAATATTACCATTAGAATCTGTTTTATATGTATATCCGTTTTCTCCTGTAGTGTATTCCTGATTCGGTTTTAATGTTCCATCTTCATTCATATGTGGTGGGCAATTTTTATTGTGCACCCAAATTCCACAATTGCCGACAAAGTATGTATGATAATCTTCGACTTTTATGTTATATACATACTTATCTTCAATGCATTTTTCTCTATATATTTCATTAACCAAATGTATATCACCATTTGAATCGGGAAGTTCATTGCCAATACATAATAATGCCGCCTCAACACAAGGTATTCCTCTGGTATCAATCCCTCAGTTTTCATTATAGTATTAACTTTAATAATATCATCATATGACGATTCTCCTTCTTGATAGAAAACATAGAATTCTCTATCTTTCATTCTTAAAATGTTTTTTGAAAACTTACCATAAATTTTAATTATTTATTCCAAGTTTTGATATATACTCCATATTAATACTAACCAACTCATAAAATGGGACTATTTTTTTTGTTGCATTTTGTATTACTATTTCATCAGACCATAAAAAAGGATATATCAAGATTCCTTGATCTATTTCAACATTTGTTGCTAAATCTCTCCAATTTTCCCATCTCATGCTCTGATAAAACTCATTTATATTTCCTTGTGCAAGCCATGCAATAAACTCTGAATATTCAAAAGATAAACTCTCCCATTCCAAAGTATCTGGTGCTAAATACCAAACCTTTCCAATGTCTTCGCAGTATTTACCTTGATTTATAGCAAATATGCCACCAATTACATCTGTTGCAACAACAAACATATTTTTTTCATATTTCATAAAATACGAATTAAAGTCAATTATTCCATACTTCTCTTTATTTCCCCTTCCAATTACTCTTACCCAATTATCTACTAATAGAAATTCCAAGTTGTAAATGATACATCCAAGTACTGAATTAGTTGTAACACCTATTTTTTCAATAACTCCAGACGTTTTCACTTTTGCATTATATACTTTAATCGAATTTCCAGATGTCTCAAACATCTCCTCTAATTCATTCCACAATGACATTTTTAACTCTCCTATTTTAATCAACAATTTTTATGTAGAATTACTTGTTATTCTCGATTAGAAATTCAAAAAAAGATTCACCATATTTTTTCACTTCTTCCTTATTTATCGAATCAAAAGGTATTTCAATTATTGTAGTCCTATCATGATCAAATTCAAATCCATATGCCATATCTCCCCCATCAGAACCAAAATATTTAATTCCTGGTAAGAACTCATCGACAGCATATTCTTGATTTAATTCAATTAGTTCATTTATTGGCCAAATTGATAAATAATTTGCCTTTCCAATTGGCCCTTCTATACCGTTTGAAAATAAAATCAACTGCTTATACTCACATGGTAAACTAATATTCCACTCCTTTTCAACTTTTTCTATCATTATCTTTGTGGCTGGTGTTTCCTTATCCATTTTTTTTAGAATCTCAAGTATACTTTCATTCATTTTGTTGTTTCCCTTCTACTACATAATATTAATAATCTAAGTATCTTTTTCTATTTGTAACTGCAATCTTTTCCAAAAGGTTGTCAGCTTAGCATGCAAATACGGCCAATGCCGACACTCCTATTAGAAATATATTGAATGCAGCTTTTTATTCAAATCAGCAATAGGATTATTGTTATTTTCAAAATAAAGTTTGAATTTTATTAATAATTTTGGCAAACTATCGTTACTTTGTTACAACATATGCATCTAAAAGCATATGCAACTGAATCATATCCAAGGTCTTCGATTAATGTTTCTATATCATCTATTCGTTCAATCATCTTCTTATCTAACAATTCCTTAAAGTAGTCTATATATTCCTCATGACTTTCTTGCTGTATCGCAATTATTGTGTTAATTCCTTCTGAATCTGTGTAGTCACATACATATATATTCACCATTTATCACTTTTAGCTTAATATCAGAAATGGAGTCCGATATATACTTTCTCATTATCTTTGCAATGGACGCATTAAATGTTTGATTAGCTACTTTTATTCCTATCATTCCCATATTTTCCATTTATAAGATAGTTTGTTCCTTCTTTCTTCCTTATTGTTCTCATTTTTTATAATATTGATTTTCTATATATGTCAAACACGTTAATATTTTTTTCTTCTAATAATTCCTCAAACTTTTCATCTCCATACTCGTTAATGTATTCTAGTTCTTTATCTGAAATTGGCACCATATATAGCCAATTTATAATTTTATTATCATATTCTATTCCCTGTAGATTTTCCCAAAATATAGGAACAGTATAATATATATGTTTCATTTCTAACTCATCACAATAGTCTGCAATCGCGTCAACCGCAACCATTCCCGGTTTGCATATGTAATTATCTTTTATAATATTGAATGCACACGACGCCACAATATTTGAAAATTCATGAAAATCACTATTGCACATTCCAATATACTCAACTCTTATTTCTCTCCCATCCTCACAAATTAAATCAATTGGATACTTTGATAATCCGATAGTGGAGTAAGTGTTAATTCCTATATCTGGTCTATTTTCTCCAATATAAATATCAATACTATTTTGATTTGTATCATCTGCAAATACAAGGCATTCTTCTGGTACCAATCCTTCAGGTTTCATTATAGAATTTACCTTTATAATATCATCATACGATGATTCTCCTTCTGGATAAAATATATAAAATTCTCTAATATCTGTACTATTTTTTTTATTAGACGCAATATCTATAAAGTCGAAAGCTAAATCTTCTTCCGGAGTTTCTCCATTGCTCTCTAACAAAAAATTAACATATGCCTCTGGGAATTTTGTATTCATTTTTTTTTCATATTTCGAAATATCTTCCTTTGTAAGTTTTATCCCTTCATCAAACAATTCCATATCAAACTCCTTTATTTGTTTCTTACAACTGATGTACCGCCTGTATGTGCAAATCCTCCTGTAGTACAATCATGAATATCCCTTCTAACTAAAATCATACTTTTGCCATCTTCCATATGATGCCAAGTATATCCTTTTGGTGGTTTGCTGCCTTTTCTCCCAATTGCCATATTTGCATTTCTAAAATCTGTTGTATTATTACCAGTCATATTTATCTTGACTGGTTTCGGATAATCCGGATGAACATAAGGCGAAAAGTCGGGATATCCTTCTGAATTATAAGTTACACTTACCTTTTTTCCATCTATCACCTTTGTATAAGTGGTTGAGCCATCAGAATTATTAGTTTGAATTTTATTAATAATCTTGGCAAACTATTGTTATTTTGTTACAATATATGCATCTAAAAGCATATGCAACCGAATCATATCCAAGATCTTCGATTAATGTTTCTATATCATCTATTCGTTCAAGCATCTTCTTATCTAATAATTTCTTAAAGTAGTTTATATATTCCTCATGACTCGATTGATTAATAAAATCCGTTTTTTCCCACTCACCAATATATTTCATATAATCATCACAGCAAACTGGCCATTCGTTACTTTGAACCCATGCCACTGGTGGAGTAATACTAAGCTCACCTACTTTTTTTATTCTATCTCTTACAATTTTTGATTGTATTTCATCTGGAATATAAACACTTGTTTTTGATTGCGCCAAACACTCAACACACACTGATTCAATATTATTTTTCTCAAAATATACACCTTCTAAACAATCATTCTTACTGCCACAAAACTGACATGCTTGTTCAGTAAAAACAGCATTTTTTTTGACATTGTCAAAATATTTATATGTTCTCATCTCTATTCACCTTACCTTTAATAATTATTTTACTTGATATTCCATCTTCCACTATTCCATTCATTTTCCCAATATTTTCTTTGCTGATATTTCCATTGCGTTCGATCAATTTTAGATTTTTGCGTATGATTTGGATGATTTTTTTTATAATTTACCCCTAACCTATGATCTGTTCTAGTCATTTCTTTAAAAGGTCCATTCGGATTTTGTTCGTCATGATGTATTTCTATTGAGTATCCATCTTTTTTACTTTTAGGTGCTCTTCCTCTTTCTGTTGGTGGATCAATTTCATCATTAGCAACCTTAGACTTTATATTCTTAGAGATTAATTCGGTATCATAATCCGCATTGTGAACTAAAATACAACTCTCACCAACATAATATGTATGATAATCTTCAACCTTGAAGTTAAAGACTTCTACACCATCATTGCTCGACTCTCGAAGAATATTCTCTACAAAAATAGTATGACCATCATCATTTATTAATTCACTTCCAATTACCAAGTTCATTGCCGGAACAAATCCTTTACCTTTGACCCAGAACGGATGATCTGTCGTTGTAACTATATCTTAATCGCCAATGCTATATAACGAATCAATAAATTCATTAAATGAGTTACATACTTTCGATATTGTAAATTTATTCTTTTTCGAGTTAAATAAGTCATGGTTTGAAAAATATATATTTCCATTAAACTCACTTTCATCTAGTCTTATCAACAATAAATTGCCAAATGAAGTTCTAGCAAATGGTACATATTCTTCTGATATATAATCCTCATCAACAATATCTCCATATTCAAATTCCATTTCATTTAAAGAAAAAAATTTTTCTACATCTGTCTCCTGCACAAATTCAATATTTGTATTTGGATTTATCTCAATAAATGGATGTGTAAATAATTCCTCTCTTGGATATCCTCCATTTGATTTGAGTAAAAATTTTTTGAAGTCATTTGGGAAAATCTTTCCTATTTTTTTTTCAAATGATTGAATTTCATCAACCGTTAACTTTTCTTCAGATTCATCTAAATATATCTCTTTCATTTTTTCTCCTTTTAATTACCTCTAAGAGCAGACGCTCCACCAGAATGATGAAATCCTCCATGTATTTTTGAATCAACCAAAAGCATCCCCTTTCCATCTTCTAAATGATGCCATGTATATCCATTTGGTTTTCCATAATTAGATTTCATCATTGACAAATCATGTTTTTCATTTCCATTCAAAACTAGTCCTTTATCACTTGGATAAACAGGTTTTGGAAAATCCGGATGTGTTGCATAGTCTTCAAAACGAGCGTAATAATTTCCATCTTCTCCTTTTGTATAAGTTACCTCATATTCTTTTCCATCTGATAATTTACGCTTATAAACCCTATCTCCATTATCTTCTGTTCTATCCAAGTATTTTTCAGCCGGTGTACAATTTGCATTATGTACCCATATCTCATTTGTTCCAACAAAATATGTATGAAAATCTTCAACTTTAATATTGTAAACATACGTCTCTTTATCACATAGTTCTCTATATATTCCATTAACAATATGGATATTTCCGTTTGAATCAACAAGTTCATCTCCAATGCATACTATTGATGCTTCCAAAAATCCTCTTTCCATTACATAAAACGGATGATTCTCTGTAGTAACCAGTTCCTCATCATCAACTACGAGATGTATTAATTTTTTTACTTTTCTACGAAATACTTTTTCAACACACTTATATTTTTTATCTAACGTTTCTGGATTTGCTGAAAGAACTTTATCTCCAACATTAATCTTGTCTATTGCACATCTTCCGCTTATTGTTGAAACTAACGTTCCCTCAATAAAGCATGACATTGTCGAAGTCATTCCTCCAGTAAATACTGCCAGCGCAGATATTCCTGTTTGAAATATATTATACGCCTTGCTTGAATGTAGCTTTTTATTTAAATCAGCAATAGGATTATTTTTATTATCAATTGCCATATCAGCTAAAGAAATCATATCAAATCCAGCCATTCCAAGGCTCAGCACTTTTGATACCGCTGCCGTTCCCTTTATTGCTTTTCCGAGTTTTGATGCACAACTGATTCCCTTGCCTAATGCGGATCCGGCAACTCCAAGTCCTGCAAAAGCTGCGCCTCCAATAGCACCGCCTACTGCACCTGAAAAAGCACCATCTTCAAATCCGTCAAGGAAAGAACCGCCTTGGCTCATACTTTCCAGTCCACCGGCAACACCACCGATAACTGCTCCTGTTATTGCTCCCCAACAGGCTCCAGCTAAAAGTGTTCCACCTATTAATCATAAGCTATAAATCTTATTTTAAATGCCCAATGATTTGCTTGTTCAACAATATCAAACGTTTCTAAACTTCCTATTCTATTTCCAAATATTTCTTTTATCTTTCTTCTAATTTCTATTCTAATCCCATTAAACTCACTTAGTTGCATACCAAAAATCTCCTATCATTTAGTAATGTTTTTGTCGCAATCATCAAACCAATCTTTAGCCAATTCAAAAACACTCTTTTCACCTATATCGATAATATTTTCATAGTTGTACTCTGAATCAAATGATTTTGTAACAACATTATATATTAGTTTTAATTCGTGTGGACACTTTGAATCATAAGCATTACAAATATCTATAAGTTTTTCTATATCCTCAACACCACAGTCAAAAAAATCACTTATTTTTTCTGCTGGAAACCAATCATTTGTAGTATATAATTTCCCTTCCTGCTCAAAAAAAGCATCAATATAATCAATATCATTATTTTGATATAAATATACATATATCTTTTCTGCTGTCCTTCCTGAATTACTTAATAATTCTAAGCAAAGTGAAATCACACTTGCTTGCACATCTACAAAAGCATCTTCAAATCCTTTTAACATATTATTTCTCCTTAATTTTTAAAATGTTTTCTTCAATGCATATCACCATTTGAATCGAGAAGTTTCTTTCCACTATATTTATGTAATAATCTCTATTTTGTCTCATCTATATGTTTTATTATATATTTTACCATTTCATCATAATTCTCCATCAATGGATCCAGTGACACTATTTTCTTTTTATTTTTATAAATATGAACCCTACAAGCATTAATAGCTTTTCCTGTATGTGAAGGCATAATAACTTTTGTAATATCATCTAATTTAATTTTAATGTGTCTACCATACCATTTTCTTACAATAATACATTCATCTGTTGCTGTTATTTTATATACTAATATTCCAAATATTATAAGAAAAATAGTCATATCAAAAAATATAGAGCACACTATCCCTTCAATGAAATAGTCATTATTAGATATTACACTTATACAACAAATCACTGTCCAAAGAAGAAACAAATAAAATAATAATTTTGCTATTCCTCTTGGCTGATAACACTCTAATGCTTTCACTTCAAGCCCTCCTCGTATCTTTATTTTTCTTTACTCTATTATGTATAGCTTCTCTATAAACTCATCAAACGAATCTGCAACTTTACTCATTAGTAAATAACCATCATTAGTATTCTCTAACTCATGATCACAGAAGAATATACTTTCCTGATTCTCTCCACCTGTTTTCATACAAATTGGATTCCCCGCTGAATCATCGGCAAATACAAGGCATTCTTCTGGTACCGTTCCTTCAGATTTCATTATATAATTTACCTTTATAATATCATCATACGATGATTCTCCTTCTGGATAAAATATATAAAATTCTCTAATATCTGTACTATTTTTTTTATTAGACGCAATATCTATAAAGTCAAAAGCCAAATCTTCTTCCGGAGTTCCTCCATTGCTCTCTAACAAAAAATCAACATATGCCTCTGGGAATTTCGTATTCAATTTTTCTTCAAATTCCAAAATATCTTCTTTTGTAATTTTTATCCCTTCATCAAATAATTTCATATCAAGTTCCTCGAATTACAATATTTTTCTCTATTCGTAATATCCTTTTTCTCCAAATAAAATGCTTTCCATCTCCCCATCTGGTGCGTAAATACCTATTGACATATCAACACTAATCATTCCTTCGTCGTCCTGTTTAAGTGATTTTTCAACATTTTTTGCCACAGCATATGTTGTTGGGAATAATAATTTCTCTCCAATATATACTTCCACATCATTAAATATCTCTACGGCTTCGCATTTTCCTTCATCATTATAATATACATGACAAAATCCTAAATCGTCAGTCAAGTTATTAGAACAATCATTTTTAATAAACTCTCCCTTAACCGCATATTTTTCTCTTACTTCTTGCTTTGTCATTCCAAACTTTATATTTCCAACACTTTCTAACAAAACAACTTGTATTTTTCATTAAATTTTACCTTCATTTTCTAATTTATTAATATAGTCTAACAATTCTGAAATACTTATATGTTTTCATTTGTACTATCTGCAAAAGCTAACACTTTAGATGCAAGTTTTATTTCTTTATGAAGAATTTGAAAAATATATTTTTTTGTTGCATATTTCCTTTCTCCTCTTTCTACTTTTCTGCTTTATATAATCTAATCATAGTCTTAGATATAAATCTGTTAAATCTTCATATGTGTGCCCTCTATGTAATAACTCCAAGACCAACTAGTACACCAAATATAATTAATATCAAAATAAACGGAGACAGCATAGCAAACTCTAATTTTCTATTACAAATTCTATAGTTTTTTATTATTTGTGGAATTCCATACTTTATCCAAAATTCTCCATTAACATTTCCGAAATATAAGCCATAATGCATCGCCTTTTCTATATGCACCTTTGAATCTAAACTCAAATCCTCAGATGTCAGTTTCTTATATTTGTAATATATTAATTCCTTTATCTTTAATTCTCCAGAGTTCCAAGGCATAACCTTAAAGGAATCTTCCAAACAATCCCATAAGAAACAATCCCCTTGGCTGACAAGCTGTTCAGGTCTATTTTTAAGTATTCTTGACAAATTATTATATTTCACCGGTACTGACAAATTTTTGTATCTATATATTAATAATTCAGCATTAATAACGCCAATTGCGATATTATTTTCTTTTAAAAAATTTAAAAATTTTTCCGAATCTTTTTCATCTATATATCCGCAAAAGGTTGTATCATATGAATTCATATAATCATCATAAATATTATCTATGTAAATTTTATTATTTGTTTTATCCAAATTAACAAATATACTTCTTTTATTTAAATAAAGTTTGTTTTCATAAGCTTCTATTTCAAGTTTTTTGCTAACCCATTCATTTTTCTTGGCTTTACGCGATATAAATATCACATGAATCATAACTGGTATGAAAAATAATAAATCAACTAAAAATAATAAATCAACTAAAATTTCAATATGCTCATTTTTGTTAAGGTTAACCAGTAATGCCAACGAAATGATAAATGTAACAAACCATATTCCTATAGTTTTTAATATTTTTAGCTGAACTTTATTTAGATTTTTTACATCTAATAATTTTGTACAAACCCCCATAGGTTTCCCCTTTCCATTATGTTTAAGTAATTATCTCTATTTTTTCTTCACCGATATGGTCTAATAGATAATTTTTCATTTTATCATAATTTTCCATTACAGGATCTAAAGATAACACCTTCTTTTTACCTTTATATATGTGAATTCGAGTAGCATCCACAGGCTTTCCACTTAAAGTGGCAAATACAACTTTGGTGATATCATCAATTTTAACTTTTACACGTCTGCCATACCATTTTCTTATAATAATATAATTATCTATCACTGATATCCTATATACAAATATTGCAAGTATCCCCAACAAAATAGGTATTATAAAAAAAAGCGCATACACTATATACCCACTTGTTTCTTCATCTTTCATTACTAAATGCCCACAGAAAGGAATCATTCCCAAGCACAAAACAAAAAAAGCTAATTTTGCTATTCCTCTTGGCTGATAACACTCTAATACTTTCACTTCAAACCCTCCTTGCATCTTTATTTTTCTTTACTCTATTATGTATAACTTCCTTATAAACTCATCAAACGAATCTGCAACTTTACTCATTAGAAAATAGCCATTGTTAGTATTCTCCAACTCATGATTGCAGAAGAATATGCTTTCCTTATCCTCTCCACCTATTTTCATACAAATTGGATTTCCTGCTGAATCATCGGCAAATACGAAACATTCTTCTGACACCAATCCTTCAGATTTCATTATAGAAATTCGTAATATCCTTTTTCTCCAAATAAAATGCTTTCCATCTCTCCATCAGGTGCATATATACCTATAGATTTATCCACACTAAGCATTTCTTCTTCATTTTGTTCAAGTGATTTTTTAACACTTTTTGCCACAGTATATGTCGTTGGGAATAATAAATTCTCTCCAATGTATACTTCCACATCATTCAACGATATCATATTTCAGCCTCTTCTTTTGTACCTAATATGTAACATTCCATTTTTTCTTTTTCAACATTTTTCAGTAAATAATTTAACAGTTTGTCAAAATTTTCCACTGTATCAATGTATTTATCCTTACTAATACTTGATATGATTTGTATTGTAACAATCTTCCCTTCACTTTTTTCAAAAATAACTTTGTCAATGTCTTTAACATAATATTTTCTTCTTAATCCATACCACTTTTTTATAACAATCTTATTGCCATAAACATATAATTTTGGTGCAAATGCTATATATTGAAACAGCGCTATTCCACCAAAGAAAATTATGAAAAAAATTGATACTATTATTGAGACATTAATCGGCTTTTTTTCAATGCAGTACAAACTAATTGGTCCCCAAAGTACTCCAATAAAGAGAATTGAAAAAAGTATAACAAGACGCATATAATAACGAGTATAAACTTTGATATCATATTTATTTCTTCTCATAATTTTAAACCCCTTTATTGGCTGCACTTTTATCATCAATTCCCGTAATCAAAATCTCTATCTTATTAAACCTTTCATCATTGAGATTTTTTGCCAACGACTCACTATCTAGCTTAAAATCTACTAACCGTTCCTTTTTATATTTCAAATCTAAAACTACCTTTTTATCTTTTGTCTCTTCCATAACCCTCATCATATCCTTATAATCATTACGGTCATACATTTTCGGGTCAGATAAAATAAATGTAGCGGATAAATATTTCATTTCACCATCAATTTTACCGTAAGCCTCAATAGTGATTCCACCTAATTCTATATCCTCATTGTTTTTTATATAACAAAACGGCAACTCTTCTTTCTTATATTCAGCCTTTCCCCCAAAAATCATATTTATTTTCTCCTGTTATTAATTATTTTTATATTTTATTGCCAATATCATGAACATTGAAAAAGCGTAAACTTTGAATAGTCAATTTTTACGTCTATATTGTCTCTACGAAATTGTATCTATTTTTGTTTCATCAATATGGTCTAATAGATAATTTTTCATTTTATCATAATTTTCCATTACCGGATCTAAAGATAACACCTTCTTTTTACCTTTATATATGTGAATTCGAGTAGCATCCACAGGCTTTCCGCTTAAAGTGGCAAATACAACTTTGGTGATATCATCAAAGTTAACTTTTACACATCTGCCATACCATTTTCTTATAATAATACATTCATCTGTTGCTGTTATTTTATATACTAATATTCCAAATATTGTAAGAAAAATAGTCATATCAAAAAAAATAGAGCAAACTATTCCTTCAATAAAATAATCATTATTAGATATTACACTCACACAACAAATCACTGTCCAAAAAAGAAAAAGATAAATTAACATTTTTACAATTTCTCTTGGCTGATAACATTCAATTTTTTTCATATTTTCCTTCCTTTCACACTAATTAAATACTAATTCCTTTATTTCGTCCCATCCCACGCCAAGCACTCCATTTGTAGGGTTACTAAAAATATTTTCTGTAAATTCTGCCATAAATCCGTTTCTATATGTCCTATATGTTATATTTTTTAAACTAGAATTTTTATGTATCAATCTCTTTATAGATCTATTGTAGTCAGCTCTATAACTATGACTCCCTGCAAATCTTTCCGTAATCTTAAATCCAGTATTTTTTAATCCCTTGTTGAATTTCGTAGTGAAGCCATCAAACCCTTTTGCTAAGACTAATGACAATGCCGTTCCTACTGCGACATTGCTTCCCCACTGACCTAAAGATAATTTTTCTTTGCTAAATATCATAGGAGTACCTTCACTCAGAGAAGTAGAAACAAATACATCTGCTGTTGCTGCTAATGCAAAATTTTCAAACACTTTACTAGCAAATACTGAAACACCAGCAACACCACCTGTTGGTAACATTATAATTCCTCCAATTGCTCCCCCCTACTGCTGATGCCATATATTCCTGTATGCTACTAAATTTGAATTTTCCAGTAACAAATCCACTGGCTATATCAGTTATTAACTGGCTTGCCAGTCCTGCTGCAACTCCAACCAACGCAGCAATAGCCACTGCACCAAGTCCAAATGTAGCAATCGCCAGTGCTACTACGACAACTACTGCTAATACAGCCAAGCCAACTACAAGTATCTCTTTAATGTTATCCACAAGCCAGCTTCCAGCACTTTTTAATCCATCACACACTTTTTCCAATCCATTTTTTCACATTCCGGCTTCAAATATGAATATTTTGTGTAAAATTCTTCCTTAGCTTTCTCTATTTGTTCTTTTACAGAATTATCTTTCTTTACTGTAACAGAAATAAACTCACCAACTTTTTTGTTGAGTTTCTTTAAATCCCTTATCTTTTTCAGTTTTTGTTGAAGCACTAATATTATTGACTGTGTCTTGTAGATTACAAGAATTAGAACTTACCCCCTGTAAGATTGACTTCAAAGAATTTAATTGAGTACTTAGACTATCACATGAATTAGTCACATCGTTTATGTAAGTATTTATACCATTTAATCTATCCTTATAAAGAATTATAATTGACATTTTATCCCCCTTAATTCATATATTTATTCGCATTATACATTTATTTACTTTTTTAGTCAATAATTCCAAAATTTAAAAGTCACATAATTCGTTTCTTGATGTCATTTAAATATTATGTCTACAAATTATTTTTTTACTGAAAAAAGTCGAATAAAACATTTTTACAAATATACTTGTAAGTGTTTTAGATTCGACTCTTATTTCATATAATCTTTATTTTGTTCAACTTCTATTTCTTCACCCCATCTATTGTCTTCAAAAACAATTCCGTCAAGTTTTCCTTCATCTTAGGACTTAACTCTTTCAGTCTTTCATCCACTGAATTTTCATTATTTTCTTTTATTCCCAATATTGTATTCGCATCTGTATCCAGAGCATCCATCAACCTATATAAAAGATCTATACTCATTTTATTACTTCCTTCTTCCAACTGATAAACATGCGATTGACTTATTTTCGCTCTGTAAGCCAATTCAAATACAGATACATTCTTTTTTATTCTTAATGATTTAATTGTATTTCCAACTGCTAAACCTTTGTATTCCATATATTCCTCCTGATTTTCTCTCCCAATGCATTGCATCACGTCTGATACTTTTGCAGTAATATAACACGCCAAAAATTATTTACTGCCTTGTTTCTTTTCTCCAGTCGTCACCGGTATATGTGCTGTAGCTTGCTATCGTATTTGTATACGGGTCACGGCATAGTCAACAACTTCAAACTTATATTTGTAATAAGTAGAAACTAATCTTATGCATTGCTTAAAGGAGATTTTTCCGGCTCATTTGAGCCTCTTATAATATACTGTTTTCAAATATAAATTAAGAGTTAGTGGCACTATACCTTTTCCTTTAATAAACTTCTTCTTTCTCTTGTAACCAACATTAAACAAATTTGTTTTTTTATCAGGCTTAAAGTTCAAATTCCCTTTATTTATCGGCTTTTCAAGCAAAAAAAGAAGAGCTATTTCAACTTATTAGTCAAAATAACTCTTCTTATTCTTAATTTTGTTCTCAAAATGTTCTCATAAGAGACTTGTATTCGGTACTTTCCCTTTGTTTACGGGGTATTCGAACATGCGTTCGCTTATTCAAACTCGGCTTGTACCGAGCTTGGCTTAAACATATTGGTTTAGGTTTTGTGTGTTTTTATCTGTTGATTTACCTATATTATATTATTTGTATTATCCTTCTGATCTCGTGTTGCCATAGTGTTGCCACGAAAGTATTATAGCATAGGCTATCTCTTATTTCATCAAGTTATTTTAATACCTATAAAAAATACGTTTCAAGTTAATGAACTATTATTCTTAATAATGACATTCTCAATACAATATTTTATTTTTTTATAATAAACAAATACAACAACTTTTCTATTATCACAATTATCATACCATACAAATAAAGGTTAATATCTCCAAATATATTAAATAAACAACAAATCAAATAAACAACAGGAAACACTAAGTAATTGCATGTTCGAAAGATTAACTTATTCTTTTGTTTTCTAAATGCCTCCATTATGTTAATAATTGCTACTACTAATAATAAGATTCCTACTATCATTATGCCCTCTCTACTTTATATGTATTATGAAAATATTTATATACTTTTTTAACTTTGAATTTATTATACCTTTTATAATATGCTATTGCGTTTATAATCTGTGATGCCATATATGTTGCATACATAATCCCAGAGCTTCCTAAAATAAACCCACCAATAATCAATGCAACTGTTACACCTGTTGATAATCCTAATGTAAATATATGTCCTGCAACTGCAAATTTTATTAATGAAGAACCAAGGCTAATATATGCATAGCTAACTCCTGCAACAGTTACAATCAAATTAGCTATTTCGTGAATACATGCAGTCTTTCCTTTAAAAGTTCCTGTTATCGCAAATCCACCATTATCTGCGAAATTTACTGGATTACTATTACAATAACAATAGAGATTATCTTGGAAAATAGCATTTAGTCTTACATCAAATATACTCACATCATCTGCATTTATAAATCTTCCCACCTCTGCATCGTAATATCTGCTCTGCAGATAATAAAGATTTGTATCGCTTTCAGTATCAGTGCAGCTTCCGTCATAGTAGTATCCTCTGTACAATACATGATTTAACTCAAAGGGAACCTCATATCCTTCATAACAGAAACTCTTTTCTGTATCTGTGATGACATTTCCCCATGCATCATAAGTATAAGAAGCTATTTCTGCTCCTCTGGCATCAAGCAGACCTGTCACATCTCCCTGCAAGTTCTTTTCATAATAAATTCTTGTGGTTTTTAATGTTTCGTTTATCTCACTTAACTGACTGTATTCAAATCCGATAACATTATTATCTGAACCATACATGTACCAGATGTCATACTTCTTTCCGGTCTTTTTGTATGTAACGGTTTCCCTTAGGAGTTTTGTCTCATCCCATTCATATGTGGATGTTGTTTTTTCTGTATCCTTATAAGTTCTAAGTCCGTCCTCATTATATTTATATGTTACCCTGTTTCCATTGGCAAGAGTTGCTTCCTGCAACTGTCTTCCCCTGTACCAGTTAAATGACATTCCGTTATAGTATTCCTTCGGATTGCCACTGCTGTCATATGTGATTTCCTTTCCACAGTACTTTGTCAGTTGATCAGGCCAGTCACTGTTTCTATATGAATATTTTCTTAGTTCATCATCCTGTTCAACCAGCTTACCGTTGTCATTTATCACATATGTGTGCTTTGCCTCAACGTTTCCCGTTGTGGTGTATCCGTACTCATATGCCCTTGAAACATCATAGTCATATTCCCATGTAAGTCTTCCGTGTGCATCATATTCATATGCATTTGTAAGCTTACCGTCAGTTTTTATTCTGGTAATGTTTCCTGCCCTGTCATATGTGTAATCAATGTTTTTGTTTTCGCCATACTTTTCTATGTCAAATGTTCTGTGTGTGGAATCGTCTTCCACTGAATTGTACTTTAATATGTTCTTTTTATATTTATCTGAATATAAATCCGTTACACATGACTTTCCGTCATCTGACATTGTCTCGCTTAATACATCACCATTGTATAAGGTTGTCCTGTTCTTTATTTTGTCACCATCTGAACTGTCGGTTTCAATTTTTGAAACCAATGTTTCCTTTTTGTCATCAAGTGCCTTATATTCATATTTTGTGGTCAGTGTGCTTTTCTTATTTTCTTCATCCTCGTTCTGTACAACTTCCTTTATGAATCCGTCACTTCTTGTCACTCTTGTTGTATTGTCATTATATTCATAATTGTACGCCAGCTGTGTATTTTCCGTGTTATCAGTTAAACTAAGCATCTGTCCTGAGCTGTTTACTGTCGTTACATATGAAGGTGTCTTTTCATCATTATAGAAAACTTCTGTCTTTTCCGCAACCGTGCTATCATCTTCTGAATCAACTTTATATTCCGTGGTTACCGTCCTTACCTTCTGTCTTTCATCTCCCGTACCGTAATAAGTTACCTGTTCATCAGTATCTTCAACAGAAGCCCCTGTACTTTCTCCTGATTCATTGCCTGAATCATTCTGTGTGTGACTGTACTCGTATGAGACAAGTGTCCTGTCACCTACCTGAAGGTTTGTGATTTTATTGTCGGAATTATATTCCATTGTGTATTTTGTCTGCTGATCACAGATAAATTCCACATTTCCATTTTCATCATATGTATATGTTATGCAGATGGTCTGGGTGTCATTGTCGTCATATTGTTCAACTATTGCCGTATTGTTTCCCTTTGCATCATAGAAATATTTCAGCCTTTTATTTATTTTTGCATCACCATAATCACTGTAAATGCTCTTTATGTCTCCCCTGTAAATGTTTGCAATGTATGTAACCGTTACGCCATTTTCATTTTCAGAGTATTCCCTGTCATAAAGCCCCTTGTGAACCTTTGCTGCTGATGCAACTGACCTGTCCGTTCCCTTTAAGCGTGGGTTATCTGTTTTTCTTGGATTGTTGTCTCCAACATCATCCTTGTCTCTTAGTCCGTCAAAGTCTGAATCATACAGCCACGGATCTGTTTCCTCCTGATATTCCTTCAGGTCAGTCCATCCGTCTCCGTCGCTGTCAGCATTTTCCTTATTTGCCACTGCCGGGTCTGTTCCTAGTGTAAATACTTCATATCCGTCAGGCAGTCCGTCTCCATCAGTATCCTGCTCATACTTTGGATTGTCCTCCGTGCTGTCTGCCGTTTCAGTGTTCCACATGGTCTTAAAGTCCCATATTTCATATCCGTCCTCAAGACCGTCTCCGTCTGTATCCATTGAAGTGATTTCAAAGGAATATCCCCTATCACCTGAATCACCATCTTCTGTTTTTCCCAAGGTTACAATGTTTGAAACCTTTACCGTACCGTCTGAATATAATACCGCTGCTCTAATGTCTATGCATTCATCCACGTTAGATGTATTTATTTCTGCCTTTTCTGAAATGTCTGTTCCCTTATACTTTGCGCTAAATTTTAATGCATTATCCTTTCTTGTAAATATCTTGTATCCTGTTACCGATACCCCTTCCTTAAGTTTATTATCGTCTTCTATGGAAGTAATAATGCTGTTACTCTGTTTATCATATTCAGCACTTATGTTTATGGAAGCATCATATGGTTCAAAATCTCTGTATGTTAAATAGATTGACATGTGTCTTGATTCACTGTTCGTTCCATTTTCGTCCTGTATGTAATGTGCTTCCGGACCATAAAACAATGCTGCTCCGCCTTTTTTTGCCGTAAACACCAGTCCGTTGTTTTCTATCTGTTCATCGGCTATATCCTGCACCCATTTTGTTATGTCTAGGCAATGTCTTGTGCCCTCAACTCCCGTGAACTTTTCTTCAAGAAGTACTTCTTCAGAAGCCCCCGGTTTATTGTTCCACGTGATTGTATCAGGATTCCATGAGTCCTTTGCCGTACGAAGCTCCAGTGTTCCCACCTGATACGGTGCACGGTAACTGCTTTCATACAGATTTAATGATGCAGATTCAATGTATTTTCCCCTTATGTTCAGTCCACTGCCCACCAACGCACTTCCTGTTAACAGATTTGAAGTATCCAAATATACATGTTCCTCTGAATTGTATGGATAACTTGATATCATGTTGTTCATGGCACCCAGATAATGATTATGCATGTTCACATTTTGCTGAAAATCAACAGACCAAACTGATGCAGTAGTTAGGTAGTCAAACATCCATACCATTGTAGGATCGATTGTAACCGGATACTTTGTGGCTTCGTTTTCAAAATAATCATTACTTACAATTACTTTTAATGCTTCATTTTCACCATCTTTTTCTAATTTGTATTCTACACTTTTGTAATCTTCTTTTCCGTCTGCATCAACTAAGAATGGGGATTCTATTGTTCCTATGATTTTATTGGTATTTTTGTCATACACCAACAGACCTTTATCATTTTCCTGTTTTTTCAAATAGAGATTCTTTGTTTCAATTTTATATTCAAATATATTTGTTTCAGGCTTTTCATTTAGTACAATATTCTCTTTCACGCCACAGTTGTTTACGGAATATTGATATTCCATGTTTTTTGATTCCGATATATATTTTAATTCGTTTGATTCCTCATTTTTTATGCATTCAAACTCATTATTTTCATTTGATTGAGATGTATTTTTATCATCTTTGTTTATGTCATCAATTTCTTCTTCGATAACAGGTGTCATCTTTAAAATGTACTTCCCATGGCTTAACATTATGCCGTCTTCAATGTCATCTGAAAAATATGCCTTGTTATCACTGGATTTGTTTACATATTTGTATGAAGATTTGTCACCCGACCCGTAGGTACTTATAGACTTTTTCCCGTTTTTTCCAATGTCAACAATTTCATTTTCATAATCTTTCAATTGTCCGTCTTTTTCATATCTGATGTTTGATAAGAATAATTCTGTTTTCTTAGATCCGTCAGACAACAGATACGTGTTTGAATTTTCTGTTCGCTCATCTGTCAGTTCCTTGACTACTGTTACTTTGTTATCAGCTGCTTTTTGTGAATTCTTGCCATCATTAACGGAATTGGCTAATGCATTAATTCCCGAACCCGTTCCAATTATCGCTATTGTTAATGCAAGCGACACCAATTTTTTGCTTATGTTTCTTATTCTCATACTACCTCTGTTACTCCTTCCTAAATAATTAGCAGTAAATTTCCGTACAGTAAGAATAATCTTCCTGCATTAATTATCCTTACCCATCCTTCTCTTCCATCATAACATGTTTTTCCAATATGCACACTAACAAAAATCTTTTGTAACATTTTTATTTTGATTTTACTATTGTTTGTATTTACTCCACTGTTTTTCACTTGTTTTATCTCTGTCTGTGTCTTGTTTTTTCGTTGTCTTTGCCCATTTCAATTACCTTATTGTAATCCTCCTTCTTCAGGAATTTCTTAAAATATCCAAGTTTTTTCCTGTCATCATACAGTCCGTCAATCTCTTTTTCCTGCTCATCAATGCTTTCTCTTAGCCTGCTATTTTGTTTCCTTAGCATTTCATTTACTTCAAGCTGTTCATTATATTTTTCTGTCAGTTCCTTAAGTTGTGCAAAACATCCCTTTGCAAATTTAACCACATTTTTAAATGCATCATACATTTTATCTATAAATGGAATTACAATCTTTTCCCGATAATTCTTGGCAGACATGATTCCCTTTGGATTGTCCGGTCCTTTTCTAACCATGGTTTCAAGTTTTTTCACATTTTTTCCTAAGTCAGCCACATTTTCAACTATTTTTAATTCCTCATACATGTCTGCTAATTCTTTTTCAGCCGCTATCTGCTTAATCATCGTTTCCTTAAGTTCCTGTTTTGATTCAGCATTTTCCCTGGCTAACTGATTTGCTTTTTTTGTTTCTGCCAGAGTTTTATATTCTGCAACTTTTAAATCATTATTTCTGCCTTTTTCTTTTTCTTTCAGGAACTCTCCAATCCATGTGAATGACCTGCCCTCTGCGTATTCTCTTATTCTGCCCTGCAATACTTTTTCAAGAAATTCCTTTGTGCATACTTTTCTCTTTGATACCTGCCTTGACATTCCCTTTTTAAATCCGTCAGCTACGGGAACTGCCACCACGTGCATGTGTGGGCTTGCCTCATCATAATGTATCACAGCATTTGCCACAACAAGATTTGGTGCTTCCTTCTGTAACATATCAAGCATTTCCTTAAATGCCACATCCATCCTTCTTCGCTTGTCAGGATTCTTATCCCAGAACTCCTTGTCTCCTATCTGAAAAATAAGTTCCACTGCCATGTCTTTGTTTGACTTTGCAGTCTTTTCAAAGTAATCATCAATCTTTCTGTCATCCCTTGTCTGCTTTTTGTTATATTCCCTGACTGCTTCGTCAAACTGTTCCTTATATACTTTTTTTACATCCTGCACTAATTTATCCGTACCCCATAAAATTACAATGTTCTCCTTATCGTATTCCAAGGAGCGGTACTTTCGTAAATTGTGCTTTGCAACACCTGAGAGTTTCGCCTTGCTGTTAATGGCACTGTTCTTCTGACTCAGGTGTGCTGAATATGATAATCCTGCCATAATCTCACTCCTTTTTTTCTTTTATTGTTTTGATACGTGCGGTGACACCTGCACGTTGTTAGTCTTTAGTAGTCTGCCCGAGGCTGTTGAAAACGGGTGGTTCTTATCAATTTGGCTCTGCCATAATTGATAACCCCCTAGCAGTTCTGTCATAGACACAACTGCGGGGGCTCTGCCGAGGGCTTATATAGCTGCTATCAATGCTTTACTCATAACCTGTCAAATGGCATTTAGTAGTTGCTGTAATTGTAATGGCAGCTATATTATGTTTAACCTCGGGACTCCGGGTCCCGCGGTTCTTAGTGACATGATGTCACTAACTTTTAACTGTAACCAATCCTTTTTGGTTCTCCCTGATTATTCTTTAACCTGCAAGTGTCACTTGCAGGTATTAATATTATCAACAAGAAACCTATTTATGTTGCAAGCTGTTACTACCATCTAAAGTCCCGGTGCATTCCAACGGTGTCAAGATATTTCTCTCTGTACTCTTCCCTCTCTTCTTTTGTGGGTGCCATTTTACTTTTTGTGTAATCCTCGTGCCTTGACATCTTGCTTAGTTTTTCTTCCAATTCAGAAATTATAAGATTATTAATTTCTTCATTATCTTTCATGTCTAATACATGATACTTAATCAAAGCCATCATTAATTCATTGCTTATCATTCTGTTTTTGCTCATTTTCAAACCTCTCTATTCTTTAATCAATCTTGTTCCGTGTCGATGCGTGACGGTTGTGACGATGATTTACGTACCATAAAACATCGTCACCATCGACACCATCGTCACACTTTACTCTTTTTCATATTCCAATGTTATGATTCTGCCATCGTGACAACGCTTATTGTCATACCTGATGCCATAATCCTCATACAGCCTTCCTGCCTTAATGTTTAACTGTCTGGTCAGCTGATTCGGAACTAAATTAATCTCCTGTATCTTATCCATCAGTTCACTTGCCGTTCCTTGAAAACATCCTGCTTCCATCAGATATGTATTAACAGCAGAAAGTACTTTATCTTCCGGCTCTTTCCACAGCTCTGTTTCAGCCTTTTCAAATTTCCACAAACACAACTCAGGTTCAAACTTAAGATAAAGTTTCTGGTCCTGTTGGTCTCTTCCTGTTATGTCAACGGTAGCCTTTAGGTCAGTTCTTTTTTCCTTCTGCATGATGAAAGCTCCGTCAGCTGCACCAAGCAGTCCGTTTGTTCCCGATATCATTTCAAAGGCATCTGATGAATCCATCTTTCTTGTGTGATGAACCACCAGAATGCAAATGTTATGTTCATCAGCAAAGTGTTTTAGCTTTGTAATGATGTCATAATCGTTTGCGTAACTGAATTTATCTCCACTTATTTCCTTGATTTTCTGAAGTGTGTCAATTATTACAAGTCTTGTATCAGCATGCGCCACAAGAAACTCTTTAAGCTGTTCTTCCAGACCTTCATTGAGATTTTTGGAACGTGTGGCGAAGTAAAAATGCTCTGCCACATCAATTCCAAACATTCTTGAAAGTCTCTGTTGAAGTCTTGCATAATCATCTTCCAGTGCCAGATACAGCACTGTTCCCTGATTGGTCTTATGCCCCCAAAGGTCAATTCCTGCACTTACACAGAAACCTATTTCAGCCATTAAGAACGACTTTCCAACCTTTGGTGCACCGACAAACAGATACACTCCGTTGTAAATCAGATCCTCAACCAAGGGCTTCTTAATCGGATATACCGTGTCATAAAGTTCTTCCATTGATACTGTTTCCAGATTTTCACCCACCGGGGTACCGGTGGATTGCAAATTGCGAACACAATTATTATCTGTTATACTGTTACTGTGTTTGGTAACACTTGGTGACTGCCCGTTATCTGCGCCAACAGATACGTTAAGGGTAGTCACTGTTGTTTTATTATTCATTATTCTTATCCTCCTTCATTCCGTTCATGGTAACACCGATTAGTTCAATTACCTCTAACAAAACATCATCAACCTCACCTGCACCTGTAATTCTTTTTAACTCCTCATACACGTCATTAAGTCTGTTTTTTAAGGCAATGTAAACCTTTGGATTTCCATTTACCACAATTTCCTTTTCACACAGCCTGCGGATAATGTATTCCTGCTTTGTCAGTCCTGACAGGGCAACCCTGTCATCAATGATTCTTGCCTCTTCCTCAGAAACCCTGAAGGCTACTATCTTCTTTCTCCAACGACCGTGACTGTCCAATGATTTTTCCATTATTCCTAACTCCTTTCCTCTTCAAGTTTTCTTGCCATTTCATCCTGCTTGTTTGGATACATGTGGGCATATTTGTAAGTAATGCTGATTGCTTCATGCCCTACCCTTTCAGCTATGTCAAGTGCTGAAAATCCTCTGTCCATAAGCAGTGAAATGTGTGAATGTCTAAGGGCGTGTATGTTGATTCTCTTAATTCCTGCCTTCTTGGAACCTCTTGTTATTTCGTGTCCAAGATACCCTTTTGACTTAAAGAAAAGTCTCTGGTCAGGTTTCAGGTCATAAAAGCATTTCATGTAATCCTTAATCTCATCTGCCAGAAACTGTGGAATCTTCACCACCCTGTTACTCTTTTTTGTCTTTGGAGAAGTAATGATTTCACGTCCCTTTACCTTCTGATAATTCTTGTTAATTCTCATTGTGTTATTTTCAAAATCAAAATCTGCCGGAGTAAGTGCCAGTAGTTCTCCTTCCCTGACACCTGTCCAGTACAATACTTCAAATGCATAAAACGATAATGGCTTGTCCATGACTGCTTCCGAAAACTTCAGGTATTCTTCCTTTGTCCAGATTTCCACTTCCTTTTCAACGTCATTTTTCATTGTCCCGACTATTGCCGCAGGATTTGTGGATAGCCCATAATATCTTTTTGCAAAATTAAATATTGCGCTAAGCTGTGCGTGAATTGTTCTTAGGTAACCTGATGAATAAGGCTCTCCCTTTTCATTCCTGTAATTAAGCAGTTCATTCTGCCACTCCATTACATCCTTTGGTTTAATCTCATCCATTCTTCTGTCCTTAAAGTAAGGAAGGATTTTGTCTCTTACCACATATGATTTTGTCTCAAAGGTGGTTTCCTTTACCCTTGCCTTCTTGTCTCTTTCGTAGATTTCATAAAAACTTCCAAATGTCATGTTCAATTGTCCGTTTTCGGCTTTCTTCTTATTTTCAAGCCAAAACTCCGCTTCTCTTTTTGTGTTGAAGCCTCTTTTCTGTGTCTGTCTTCTTTTTCCGGTAAAGTCAGTATAGCGATAAACAGCTCTCCATTTTTTCTTATTATTTGCCATGTAAGAATAAACGCTCATGTTCATCACCTTCCTTTTATAAATATTTTCTAATCACCGCTGTACATTACTTTTTTTCTGAAATAAGAAGTACAGACACGTCCTGCTACCGTGATGATGCCTTTTTCTTCCAGTTCCTTATTAAGCTGTCTTACAATCTTGTAAGCCTTGGACTTTGAAACAGAAAGTTCTTCTGCAACATCGTCGACTGTCATAAAGTTCTTTTCCATGATTTTTTCCTCCTTCATTATATTTCTTAAACATATTTGTTTAAGATAATGTGCATTATATTAAACTTTTTAGTTTAAGTCAATAGAAAAATTAACTTTTTTTGTTTAAGTTTTTCTTGATATACATTTTTACCTATGTTATACTGACATTAGCGAATTTGTTTAAGTTATCCCGCATTGGGAATTTTTATGTTAAATTGGAGGTTTGTTATGGCAATTGGTGAAAGAATTAGAACTTTTCGCAAGCGTAAAGGTTTAACTCAAAAGGAATTGGGAGTTCAGTTAGGTTTTAAGGAAAGTACTGCTGATATCCGCATGGCTCAATATGAAGCAGAGAAACGTGTTCCCAAGGATGATTTGATTGAAACTCTTTCTTCCATTTTGGAAGTTTCTCCTGCGGCCATTAATGTTCCTGACATTGATACTCATGTGGGAATTATGCAGCTTCTGTTCACTCTTGAAGATATTTATGGTATATCCGTCAGACAGGAAGGAAGTCATGTTACCCTTGATTTAGGTGCCATCCACGACGCTTTAGGTCATGAGGCAAAGTCCTGGGCAAAGATGAAGTCCAAGCTTGATACCGGAGAAATCTCCAAGGAAGAATACGATAATTGGAGATACAACTATCCGGCTAATACTCACGGATATCATAAACTAATTGATTTATAAAAGAGCATAAAAAAACCTTACTGACTCCTCAAAATCAGTAAGGTTTTTTCATTTATACATATGGGTAAATTGTTTTAGTGTTGCCATATCGTTGCCACGATATAATCACTACCTCTCACAATGCCCATAAATAAAGGCTTTGTGGGATTTTTGTGTCTATTCAAACTCTATAGTTCCAGGTGGCTTACTTGTCAAATCGTACATTACTCTATTGACCCCGCGCACCTCGTTTATGATTCTGCTCATTACCTTTGTCAATACTTCGTAAGGTATTTCTGCAGCTTCTGCTGTCATGAAATCTACAGTATTTACTGCTCGAAGTGCAATGGCGTAATCGTATGTTCTTTCGTCGCCCATTACACCTACGCTACGCATATTTGTAAGTGCTGCAAAATACTGTCCTATTGTTTTATCCAATCCGGCATTTGCAATTTCTTCACGATAAATTGCATCTGCATCCTGTACCATTTTAACTTTTTCGGCTGTTACTTCACCGATGATACGGATTCCAAGTCCCGGACCTGGGAAAGGCTGACGGTATACTAAATATTCAGGTATACCCATTTCTAAGCCGGCTTTTCTTACTTCGTCCTTAAATAAATCACGAAGTGGTTCGATTATTTCCTTAAAATCTACACAGTCAGGTAATCCACCTACGTTGTGATGTGACTTAATTACTGCTGATTCGCCACCTAAACCACTTTCAACAACGTCAGGATAAATTGTTCCCTGTACAAGGAAGTCAACTGCTCCGATTTTCTTTGCTTCTTCTTCAAAAACTCTGATAAATTCTTCACCAATTATTTTACGCTTCTGTTCAGGTTCTTTTACTCCTGCTAACTTGCTGTAGTAACGTTCCTGTGCGTTTACACGGATAAAGTTTAAGTCATATGGGCCGTCAGGACCGAATACTGCTTCTACTTCATCACCTTCGTTTTTACGAAGTAAGCCATGGTCTACGAATACACATGTAAGCTGTTTTCCAATGGCTTTTGAAAGCATTACTGCTGCAACTGATGAATCTACACCACCTGACAATGCACATAAAACCTTACCATCGCCAACTTTTTCACGGATTGCCTTAATTGATTCTTCTACAAATGAATCCATTCTCCAGTCTCCTGAACACTGGCAAACTCCACGAACGAAGTTGTATAACATCTTTGTTCCTTCCTGTGTGTGAAGTACTTCTGGATGGAACTGTATTGCATAAAGTTTCTTTTCTTCGTTTTCTGCTGATGCACAAGGGCAATCCTTTGTGTGTGATGAGATTTCAAATCCCGGTGCCACCTGTGATATATAATCAAAATGACTCATCCAGCAAACTGTTTTTGGTGAAACATCTGCAAAAATCTTTGACTGAGTCTTGTCTATTAATACTTCTGTCTTACCATATTCACGTACATCTGCACGTTCTACTTTTCCGCCTAACACATGCATCATAAGCTGTGCTCCGTAGCAAAGTCCTAACACTGGAACGCCTAATTCAAATAATTCTTTTGAATATGTTGGAGAATCGGCTTCATAACAACTATTTGGTCCACCTGTTAAGATGATACCCTTTGGGTTCATTGCTTTGATTTTTTCAATGTCTGTTTTGTAAGAATATATTTCACAATATACATTACATTCACGAACACGTCTTGCAACCAACTGGTTATACTGACCACCAAAGTCAAGAACGATTACTAATTCTTTCTTCAATGTATTTCCTCCTAAAATGGTGCCTTCACCATACTACTGTAAAAGGTAATTGCTATATAAAATCTAATTACCTGCTAATTTTTAATTCTACCCCATTTTTCTATTTAAAACAAGTACACTGTACTAACTTTTATAATTCCCATAACTTATAACCTGACTGCTCTCTATATACAAAATATTTTTAAACTTATACATCTTTCAGACTCATAATATATTTTCACACGTTCCTAAATTGTAATATCATTTCAAGTACTCATAACGAAGTAAGAGCACCTGCCCTACTTCCTCGTATGACAGATGCTCCCTATTTCAATACCCTAACTTTACAATTTTGTTAACAACCGCAGGTACTTTTTATTAAATGAATCTTCTCGGGAATTTCTTCTGTACACTATTCGTTTCGATCGCATTCCGAATATCTGTATACCTAGTCTATTCCTTACTATTTGTCCTGCTTCGACTTCACTATCTACCTTAACCATAAGATGTTATTCTTCATTGAATTTTCGTTTTGAATAATTCCTATCCTATCCAATTCTTTGTAACATCTCATCCAATAATTACTACTTAAACAATCTTCCGTTGATTGCCATGTTAGCAGATATCACTGGGTAAAACTCCTTTCACCACTAAACTTAGATACTGTTGTTATTAGGTTGACATCTAATAACAAGTGGGTCGTTAACTTCTTTGTAGAAGTCTTTTTAGGTATTTAATACGTTTTTGTTTGTATGTTCAATATAGCACAATTTTCCCTTATTTTAAAGGGGGTTCAAGCACTTTTTTCATCTTTATAAACATTGCATAAATGCCCTTTTATTTAAACATTTTTATGAATCGTTTTTTTATAAAAAATGACTATTGTCTCTCTAACATCTGCTTAACATACTTGCCGGTATAACTTGTTGGATGTTCTGCAACCTGCTCAGGTGTTCCTGCAACTACAACTGTTCCACCACGGTCACCACCGTCAGGTCCCATATCAATTATATAATCTGCCACTTTTATTACATCCAGATTATGCTCAATAACCACTACTGTATTACCTTCATCTGTTAATCTGTGAAGAATCTCTACTAATTTATGCACATCAGCAAAATGAAGACCTGTTGTCGGTTCATCCAATACATATATTGTTTTTCCTGTGCTTCTCTTACTTAATTCTGTTGCAAGCTTAATTCTCTGTGCTTCACCACCCGACAATGTTGTTGACGGCTGTCCTAATTTTAAATAGCCAAGACCTACATCATACAATGTCTGTACCTTGTTAAGAATTCTAGGCACATTCTTAAAGAAATCCAATGCTTCTTCCACTGTCATTTCAAGAACATCATAAATAGTCTTACCTTTGTAGTGTACTTCCAGTGTTTCCCTATTGTAACGCTTTCCGCCACAAACCTCACATGGAACATATACATCAGGAAGAAAATGCATTTCAACTTTTAAAATTCCGTCACCTGAACACGCTTCACAACGACCGCCTTTTACATTAAAACTAAATCTTCCCTTCTTGTAACCTCTTTCTTTTGCATCGGTTGTTGCCGCAAAAAGGTCCCTTATCATATCGAACATTCCCGTATATGTTGCCGGGTTTGAACGTGGAGTTCTGCCTATTGGTGACTGATCAATATTTATTACCTTATCAAGCTGCTCCATTCCCTCTATCTTCTTGCATTTTCCGGGAATTGTTCTTGCCCTGTTTAATTTTCTTGCAAGACTCTTATATAATATTTCATTAACAAGTGAGCTTTTACCTGAGCCTGAAACACCTGTTACACATGTAAGTACCCCAATTGGCACCTTTACATCAATGTTCTTTAGGTTATTTTCCTTGGCTCCAACTACTTTTAAGAAACCTTTTGGTTTTCTACGTGTTTTTGGAACAGGTATTTTAATCTCTCCACTTAAATATTTTCCTGTAATTGAATTAGGATTTTTCATTAAATCCTCTGCAGTTCCTGTAGCAATAACCTGTCCACCGTGTTCTCCTGCTCCCGGACCTATGTCAACCACATAATCTGCTGCACGCATTGTATCCTCATCATGTTCAACTACAATCAAAGTATTTCCCAAATCTCTTAAATGCTTCAACGTTGCAAGAAGCTTATCATTATCATTCTGATGCAATCCAATACTTGGCTCATCCATTATATAAGCTACACCAACCAAGCCTGAACCTATCTGAGTTGCCAAACGTATACGCTGAGCCTCTCCACCTGACAAAGTTCCCGTAGCTCTTGAAAGACTAAGATAATCAAGTCCAACGTCAACTAAGAATTGAAGACGTCCTTTAATTTCTTTCAAAATCTCTTTTCCTATCTTTAGCTGAGTTTCAGTCAATTGCAATTCATCCAAATACTGGCGCAAATCTCTTACAGACATTTCTGTCATTTCATAAATATTCTTATCTCCAATAGTTACAGCCAACGATTCCTTTTTAAGTCTCTGTCCGTGGCATGTTGCACATGGCGTAAATCTCATAAATGTTTCATATTCTGCCTTTGTTGACTCTGCGCTTGTTTCACGATATCGTCTTTCTACATTTTTAATTAATCCTTCAAAAGCAATATCATAAACTCCAATACCTCTTTGCCCCTTGTATCTTACGGCTACTTTTTCACCATTTGTTCCATAAATCAAAATATCATGTATCTCTTTTGGATAATCCTCAAAAGGCGTATCAAGAGAAAAATTGTATTTTAAAGCCAATGCCTGAAGTATTGCATTACTAAAACTCTTTCCGTCATTTGCACTCTGCCACCCCAATACTACAATTGCTCCCTGATTAATGCTTAAACTCTTATCAGGAATAATAAGGTCTTCGTCAAATTCCATCTTGTATCCCAAACCATAACAGTCAGGACAAGCCCCAAAAGGATTATTAAAAGAAAAACTTCTAGGCTGTACTTCGTCAATACTTATTCCACAGTCAGGGCAGGCAAAATTCTGACTAAAAGTCATCTCTTCCCCACCAATAACATCTACTATCATTAGTCCGTTGCCAAGCTTTAAAGCATTTTCAACAGAATCTGTAAGACGCTTTTCAATTCCTTCACGAATGCTAAGTCGGTCTATAATAATTTCGATACTGTGCTTTATGTTTTTTTCTAACTTAATCTCTTCAGTTAGTTCATACATATTGCCATCAACTCTTACTCGCAAATAGCCACTTTTCTTAGCACTTTCAAATACTTTTTCGTGACGTCCTTTCTTTCCTCTTACAACAGGTGCCAATATCTGAAACTTAGTACGTTCTTCCAGCATAAGAATACGATCTACCATTTCATCAACTGTCTGTTTCTTTATTTCACGTCCGCATTTTGGACAATGTGGAATACCTGCTCTTGCATAAAGCAATCTCATATAATCGTATATTTCTGTTACTGTTCCAACTGTTGAACGTGGATTCTTGTTTGTTGATTTCTGATCAATTGAAATAGCCGGTGGCAATCCTTCAATACTTTCAACCTGTGGTTTTTCCATCTGCCCTAAGAACTGTCTTGCATAAGAAGACAATGATTCCATATATCTTCTCTGTCCTTCTGCATAAATAGTGTCAAAAGCAAGGGATGACTTACCTGAACCGCTTAAACCTGTTACTACCGTAAATTCATCTCTTGGTATATCAATATCAATATTTTTCAAATTGTGCTCATTTGCACCTTTTATATGAATATATTTTTTATTGTCTTTCATTTTATTTTCCTATCTTTTTCTATCTTTGTTATTTGGTTATTTTATATCTTTTCCAAATAAATTCCGTTATAGATTTTTAGTTATCTTCCTGCAACTTTCTTAATTCTGCCAACTTATCTCGCATTTCAATAGCTGTTTCAAAATCAAGCTCTGCTGCAGCTCTTTCCATTTTCTTCTTAACCTTTTCGATAAGCTTTTTAAGTTCCTTATAATCCATTGATTCAGGATCTTTCTCAACGTCGCTAATCTTTCTGTCCACTTCTTTGGAAATGCTAATAAGGTCTCGAACAGCCTTCTTAATAGTTGTTGGAGTAATACCGTGCTCATTATTGTATTTCTGCTGAATCTCTCTACGTCTGTTAGTTTCCGTTAAAGCTTTATCCATTGAATCAGTAATATTGTCAGCATACATTATTACGTGGCCTTCTGCATTTCTTGCAGCTCGTCCAATAGTCTGAATAAGTGATGTTTCTGAACGTAAAAACCCTTCCTTGTCAGCATCCAATATTGCAACTAAAGCAATTTCCGGTATGTCCAAACCTTCTCTTAAAAGGTTAATACCAACCAAAACATCAAAAACATCCAATCGCATATCTCTGATAATCTGAGTTCTCTCTAACGTATCTATATCTGAATGAAGGTATTTAACCCTAATTCCCACATCACGCATATAATCTGTCAAATCCTCAGCCATACGCTTCGTCAAAGTTGTTACCAAAACTTTGTTCTTCTTGGCAACTTCCTTGTTAATCTCAGTTATAAGGTCATCAATCTGTCCTTCAACTGGTCTTACTTCAACTTCCGGATCAAGCAATCCTGTAGGTCTTATAATCTGCTCTGCACGACCTAATTCATGTTCCTGTTCATAAACATTCGGCGTTGCAGATACAAACATCATCTGGTCAATCATGCTTTCAAATTCTTCAAAATTAAGCGGTCTGTTATCCTTCGCCGAAGGCAGTCTGAACCCATAATCAACTAAAGTAGACTTTCTCGACTGGTCACCGGCATACATTCCTCTAATCTGTGGAATCGTAATATGAGACTCATCTACTATTATTAAGAAATCATCTCCGAAATATTCCATTAATGTATGAGGTGTGGCTCCCGGCTCCAAACCTGCCATATGTCTTGAATAGTTCTCTATTCCTGAACAAAAACCTGTTTCTCTTAGCATTTCCATATCAAAATTAGTTCGTTCTGCAATACGCTGTGCCTCTATTAATTTGTCTTCTGATTTAAAATATGCTACCTGTTCCTCTAACTCTTTCTCTATATCCTTAATGGCACGCTCCATCTTTTCAGGTGGCACAACATAATGAGAATTAGGGAATATTGCTACGTGTTCAAGCACGTTCTTAATCTGACCCGTTAAAGCATCAATCTCTGAAATTCTCTCGATTTCATCATCAAAAAATTCAACTCTAATTGCACTATCCGTATACGAAGCAGGAAATATTTCCAGATTCTCTCCACGAACCCTGAAAGTTCCACGTTTAAAGTCCATATCATTTCTGTCATACTGTATTTCAATAAGCTTATGAATAATCTCATCTCTATCTCTAATGGTATTCGGTCTTAAAGACACAACCATGTTCTTGTAATCTATTGGGTCTCCCAAACCATATATACATGAAACTGAAGAAATAATAATTACATCTTTACGCTCCATTAAAGCCATTGTTGCCGAATGACGCAACTTATCTATTTCATCATTAATTGATGAATCCTTCTCAATATATGTGTCTGTGCTTGGAACATAAGCCTCCGGCTGATAGTAATCGTAGTAGGAAACAAAATATTCCACAGCATTATTAGGAAAAAACTCCTTAAACTCACCGTAAAGCTGAGCTGCCAAAGTCTTATTATGAGCAATAATAAGTGTAGGTTTATTTAATTGTTCAATAACATTCGCCATTGTAAAAGTCTTACCTGAACCTGTTACACCAAGCAAAGTCTGGAATTGTTTTCCTTTCTTAAAGCCTTCAACTAACTCTTCAATAGCCTGCGGCTGGTCCCCGGTAGGCTTATACTCTGAAACTAATTCAAAATGATCCATATGATTTCTCCCAATTAGCTCTAATCAACATTTGAGTATTTTCAAACCCAAATCATTTATCAACTACTTTTCTTAGTATTGTTACTTGTCAAGTATATCATTCAAAAGAACAAAAGTACAGAGCAAAATCGAATGTTTGTTCTGTACTTTTGTTATTCTTTTATTATTCCTCTATTAACTTTTCATATTCGTCCGTAGGTATTGGCTTTGAGAAATAATATCCCTGAATCACTTCTGCTCCAATTGATTTTAAGAAGTTAACCTGTTTTTCTGACTCAACACCTTCTACTACTACCGGAATATTTAATTTCTTGGACAATTCTACAATAGACTCAACAATTATGTTGTTTCTTTCATTTTCATTATCCAAATTTCGCATAAACGCCATATCCAATTTAAGTACGTCTATAGGCGCATCCTTTAACATATTAAGTGATGAATATCCGCTTCCGAAATCATCCATCAAAATCTTAAATCCTGCTTCCTGCAATTCACTTATTATTGAATATATTACCTGCTTTTCCTCAGTATATACTGTTTCCGTAATTTCAAGTTGCAAATCCTTTGGTTCCAAATTATATTTTTCAACCAGCTCCAAAAGATTTGATACCAGATTAGTTGTATAGAAATTTACTCTTGAAACATTAACAGAAATAGGAAGTACACTTCCGTTTTTATCCTTTAAATAACGCAATAACTGACACGTTTTCTCCCAAACATAATAATCAAGCCTTGTTATGTAATTATTCTTTTCAAGTACTGTTATAAATTTAAATGATGGTATCATTCCAAATTTCGGATGTAACCATCTTACCAACGATTCTCCGCCTACAATCTTTTTATGAACAACATCATATTTCGGCTGAACATATATAACAATCTGCCCCTGTTTCATTGCTCCATTTATGTCATTCAGTATGTTCTGTTCAAAGATTAACTGATCTCCCTGTTGTCTGCTATATATACCAACTTTCTTCATTCCTTCTTTTACAGTATCCGTTGCTATCTGTGCCCTGTCACACATAACGTTAATTGGAAGTGTTCTATCATCAACCAAATATAACCCTGTTCGCACAGTTATATTTATTTTCAAATGATAGTCATCAACCAAGTCAAAAGTCTTAATTAAATCGTACTGTTCCTTAGTCAAAAGTGCAAAAAAGTTATCATCTGACATTCTTGCAAGAAGAATATTGTCTCCATCTGTCTGTGAATCTCTGAACATCTTTAATCTGTCAGCCACATGCTTAATAAGCTCATCACCTTCTTCTATGCCATAAATATCATTAACAACCTTTAATCTGTTAATGTTTATGTTCATAATATAAAATTCTTCATCGCTTATTCTAAGTCTTTCAGCAACTTTTTCATAGAAAATATCAATATTATACAAGCCCGTAAGCTTATCAATTTCTACTTTTCTTCGAAGAATTTCATTTTCTTTGCTTTGAATTAATGCATTAGTCTTTTTTGAAATAACAACATATCCAAGAACTATCAATAATATTGCAATTGCAATTCCCAGAATTATCAAAGCAAGATTGTCTTCTATTCGTTCTGTAAGCGAAGCATTATATTTTATTCCGCTGGAATATTTAACACAAACATTATCTATTTCTTCATCTGAAATAGAACTAATCAGCTTGTTTACTACAGATTTCAATATATCATTAACCTGAGCTGAAGCTAACAGACAATATGCAGAAGACTCATTATACTCACTGACTGCTGCCAAACTGTCTGCATAACGTTTACTTTGCATATAATAATTAACTGAATAAATATCATTAATTGCAAAATCAACTTTTCCGGTACGGACAGCCTCCATACATTCTTTTACGCTGTCATATTTCTTAATCTGTTCATCACTGTTTACATATAACAGTTTAGTCTGACTATTATATAATGCATCTTTTACCACAGCTACGCTTGACACTTTATCCTGGCTTATTGAAGTATTCTTACGTTTTACAATTACCTGGTCAACGCTAAAAATATTGTTAGAATGCCAATACTTACCCTTTACTGTTGACACAGCTGAGCCCAATGAATTTCCTATGTAAAATCTATTAGTCCCCTCTTCCAGAAACTTTTTCGGATCACTTACATATTCTATTCGAATTGATAATTTGGACTTTCCGCCCATCAGGTCAAGAACCCCTTTAAATAATCCTGTAATCTTATGAGCCTCTTTATAGCTATATGGAATACTGTCAGCTTTTAATCCAACCACAATCTCCTTGTATCTTTCAATATACTCATTTTCCTCTCTCGTCAAAAGGGGCTGATTGGAATATGCACTTTCACTATAATATTTATCCTGAAGGTGTTGCTGAAAATAAGGAGAATCATTTCTAATTTCATCTAATGCCCTATCTACTTCAGCCATAAATTTTCCATTCATCTTTCCTGTCACAATGTAGAAAGGCTCCTGATTAAATCTGTCAACAACTCTCATTCCTTTGTGAAGTGATATACTTCCCACTGCTGCAAGGTCAATTTTGTTATCCTTTAAGGCCTGAACAATTTCTGTTTCAGAATTATAATATACCGGTGTATATTTTATTCTTGTTAGCATAGTTGGTCCATGTTAACATCTGATAGCTGTCTTTTAACATGCCTACTTTTTTGTTATTCATACCTTCTAAATCTTTATAATAAATATTAGATTTAAGATTGGCATATACAATTGTAAACTCGCTTCCAACAGAATAATTAGAAAAAATATAGTCTTTCTCTCTTTCTGCTGTTTTCTGAGCCTGACATATTATGTCGATTTTTCCGTTCTTTAAATCTTTTAAAGTCTGCTCCCATGTATTCTCCACAAACTCATATGTCCAGTTATTGTACTTAGCTATCTCATTCAGATACTCTACGCCATAGCCTTCATAAGAGCCGTCATCCATCTTTTGTATAAATCCCGGATAATCAATATAACCTACTTTAATTACCTTGCTTTCTGCTTTAACAAAAGATACATTAACCGCGCATATCATAAAAATCATTACTGCAATGGATATTAAAGTTTTCGTTTTTTTCTTCATAATTTTGTCCCTTTTTTAATACATCCGCCTCTATAATTGCATATTATAGCATTTTAACGTCACGATAACAATGTAAAACCCAGCCTATTAATATGATTTTTAGACAAATAAATAAACAAAACTTTCGTAAAAACTTTGTCTATTTTGACACTATACAAATTTAATTTTTTCATAAGCATTTGTTTGTCAAAATAAAAAGGAACATTTTTCATTTACCCTTTTACTTATTTTATACAGTTATTCAAAGCATAGAAAAAGACCATACATATATCTTTGTTTGCAAGATATATGTACGGTCTTTCTGTTCATTATTTCATTAATTCCATAATTGTTTCTTTTGCCTTTTCAAGTTGTGTATCGCTTGTTGCATTTTCTTCCAATTCTGCTTCCACATCAGGAGTTATTCCCTTTCCGTGAATGTTTTTGCCACTTGGAGTATAATAATCCTGAACTGTAAGTTTTACCGCTGAGCCGTCGCTTAATGGAAGAATTGTCTGTACAATTCCTTTACCAAATGACTGTGTGCCTACGATTTTTCCTGCATTAAAGTCCTGAATTGCACCTGCAAAAATTTCTGATGCACTGGCGCTGTCCTTATTCTGCAAAACAACCATCGGCATGTCAAGACACTTGCTGTCTGAAGTCTGCTTTTCCTCATTTCCATATTTATCCTTAGTTGAAACCAAATTTCCTTCAGGAAGTATTTCATCAAGCATCTTGCAGACTGTCTCATATAATCCACCCGGATTGCTTCTAACATCAAAGATAACAGCCTTCATTCCCTGCTTCTTCAAGTCATCCAATGCTTTCGTAAACTGGTCATAAGTAACTTCTTCAAACTGACTTATCTGTATATAACCAATCTTTTTCTTCTTATCAAGCATCTTATATTCAACAGTAGGCTCATTAACCTGATCTCTTGTTATTGTAAAGTCAATGTATTTCTTTTCGGACTCTCTGTAAACAGTTATGTCAACTGTTGTTCCTTTTTCGCCCTTCATTTCAGTAACAACATTGTTAATGTCAACACCAGTTACTTCTTTGCCCTTTACTTTATAAATAATATCTCCGTTCTTTACTCCTGCCTTTGCAGCCGGTGCATCGGCAAAAGCCTTAACTACCGTAATTATTCCTGTTTCAGCATTCTGAGATACCAAAGCACCTATTCCGCTGTAAGTTCCTGACGTCTGTTCCATCATTTTCCGGTATTCTTCTGCCGTGTAATAAACAGAATACGGATCATTTAAGCCTTCCAACAATCCTTTATAAATTCCATCTTCCAAGTCAGATTCATTAACCTTATTTAAGAACTTAGCATCTATAAGTTTATTTATATAATCAAGCTTTTGTGATGTTTTTTCACTAATTGTTTTTCCGGATGTGTTCTTGTTTGCAAAATACAAACCTGTTCCAACACCACCTACCACAACTGCCATGGCAAGCATTCCAAGAAAGAATCCAAGTAAAAAACGGTTCTTATTCTTTTTCATCATGACTCCTTAATTCAAGTTTATTTTAAATAATCCCAAGGATTAACATATGCCCCGTTCTTACGTACTGCAAAATGTAAATGGTTACCCTGTGATGCTCCTGTATTTCCTACAAGTCCAATGCTCTGTCCTGCGCTTACCTTTGTTCCTGCCGAAACTAAAAGTGCAGACATATGCATATATACACTATATACACCATTGCCGTGATTAATACCAATCCAGTTGCCTGCTGTTGTACTATAATTAGCCCACTCTACTGTACCTGAACCTGCTGCAACAATAGTGGTTCCTGCTGATGCCGGAATATCAATACCCTTATGAAATTCAGAACCTCTATATCCATATCCTGAAGATATAGTTGTATGTCCCGGAAGTGGCCATGTAAATCCACCGCCTGAAACTGTTCCACTACTTCCTGAATTTCCACTGTTTGAAGTATCTGTTGTGTTACTTTCTGTATTTGATGATGTATTGCTTGTACTACTATTTGAACTAGCTGCCTGCTGTTTCTTTGCTGCCGCTTCACGTCTTGCCTGCTCAGCAGCTGCCTGGTTTTTGCTCTGTTCTTCAACAGATGCAACTCTCTTTTCCTGTGCACTGATTTCTGCTTCCAATTCATCAGAAGTAGCCTCATTATGTGCTATCAAATCTTCATAATTCTTAAGTTCCTGCTGCTTTGATGCTGAAAGATTAGTAAGCTTAGTCTGGTCACTCTTCTGCTGTGCCTGTATTGTCTGAAGATTCTTTTTCTCAGTTACAAGAGTACTCTTTGCAGAAGCTATTTTCTCTTTAGTCTTCTTCATCTTATTAAGCATATCTCTGTCATACTGTGATAACTCTGTTATGTACTCTGCCTTATTTAAGAAATCAGTTATGCTCTTTGAATTAAAAATCAAATCTATCATCTGAGTATCACCATTCTCATACATATATTTGATTCTAAGCTTCATATCTTCATACTGCTCATTTATGCTAACCTGAGCATTGTCCAATTCCTTCTGAGTCTTAGATATCTTGCCTTCTGTTTTTGATAATTTCTGATTAGTCTTGTACATCTCTGTAGCCAAATTAGTTAACTTCTTATCAACTGACTGAATATACTCCTGTGCATCAGACTTAGATTTCTGTAGTTTATTATTTTCATCCTGAGCCTGTTGCTTCTGATTCTGCAAATCTGAAAGCTTATTCTTCTCATCGCTAACTGTTCCAAACGCATTAATTGGAATAGCAGTAACTGCCAATGCTGCCACGAGAACAAAACTTAATACTTTAGATTTTCTCATTACTTTCTCCTTATCTCTTTCCCTGTTAACTCAATTAACTTTATACCTTTAAGTGCTTTCTCATTGACACAATTGATCCTATTAAACCAATGCCTGCTCCAATTCCAAGTCCTAATGGAACAAGAACCAAAAAAATCTGATGAACTGACGCAAAAGGAATACTGTTGCCAAGTACACCAAATTTAGTCATAATAAGATCAATTAATTTGTCATAAACAAGTCTTATTATAACAAGCGGAATTATTGAACCTAATAAACCGATTGTCACACCTTCTATAATAAATGGTGCTCTTACAAAACTATTAGTTGCTCCAATAAGCTTCATAATTTTAATCTCGTGTCTTCTTACTGAAATACCAATCATAACCGTGTTGCTTATAAGGAAAATACCAACACCAAGCAAAATAATAATCAATGCAATAGACGCATATCCTAACATTTTGCCAAAGTTTGTAAGAAACTCTCTAGTTGGGTTTGAATACTTAACCTGTCTTACACCCTGAACCTTTTCCATTGCTGTGGCAAAAGCTTTCTGGTCGTTAATACTATTTAAGTAAACTGTGTAAGATGCTGAATTAGCCAATGGATTCTCTTTTGAAAATCCTTCTGCCAAATCAGGATTATCTTTAAAATAATTCTTCTTAAAGCTTTCCCATGCCTGTTCTGCCGATGTATATTCATAGCTCTTTACACGGGAATCTGACTTAATTGTTTTTCCAATATCATCTATTCCCTGCTGGCTTAACCCTTCGTTAAAGAATATTGTTACCCCAACCTGTTGCTCAACTTTTTTTTCCATAAAGTTTACATTTATAATAATTGTAAAAATTACACCTATTAAAAATGTACATGCAGCAATAGTTCCTATTGATGCAAGGGAAAACAGTTTGTTTCTCTTTATGTTTACAAAACCCTGTTTTAAACAGTAGTTTGCTGTTCTAGTATTCATCTGTCTGTTCCTCCCCTTTGCTGTCCTCTACTTTTACACCTTTCTTCATAGTTATGACACGCTTGTTCATAGCCTTAACTATTTCCATGTTATGTGTAACAACAATAACTGTTGTTCCCTGCTCATTAACTTTTTCAAGCAGTTTCATAATCTCCCATGAATTTTCAGGGTCAAGGTTTCCTGTAGGTTCATCAGCCAAAATATACTGTGGTTTATTGACAAGCGCTCTTGCAAGGGCAACTCTCTGCTGCTCACCACCTGACAATTCTGACGGATTGGAACGATATTTTTCTGAAAGTCCCACCAAAGATAATACTCTTGCCACATTCTTTTTAATCTCTCTTGGTGACGCCCCTATTACTCTCTGTGCAAAAGCAATATTTGAGTAAACATCTCTATCCTGTAACAATCTGAAATCCTGAAAAACAACTCCAACCTTTCTTCTATACTTAGCTGTTCCTCTTGATTTAAGCTTTGATAAATTAACATTATCTACCACTATTGTTCCCTCTGTGGGATTTAACTCTTTAAGAAGCAGTTTGATAAATGTTGACTTTCCTGAACCACTGGCTCCAACAACAAATACAAACTCTCCTTCCTCTATTTCAAGATTTAAATTGCTTAACGCCGGTGCACCGTTGCCATAAGACTTGCTTACACCTTCTATTTTAATCATTATATGCCTCCTAATATTCTGCTCTAAATAGAAATATATAACACAAATGTGTTTTTTTGTGGGTGGGCAAAGCACGTAACAATCCTTGTAATAAAATTTTAATATATTTCCGAATTGAATTTGCTCCACTAGCACAATATGAAGGTCCATAGTGGGCCTTCATATTGCTACATTTTAACTATTTATTTTCTAAAAATCTGTGTTCTCCATATATTTCATGTACTTAACAACCATAAGGGCAATCTTAAATGTAATTGCATCCTCAAATACTCTTAAATCTAGTCCTGTACTCTTCTGCAACTTGTCCAGTCTGTATACTAAAGTATTTCTGTGAATATATAACTGTCTTGATGTTTCAGATACATTCAAGCTGTTTTCAAAGAACTTATTAATTGTTGTTAATGTTTCTTCGTCAAATTCATCCGGTGACTTTCCTTCAAAAATCTCGCTAATGAACATCTTGCAAAGTGGAATTGGCAACTGATAAATTAATCTTCCGATTCCAAGATTATTGTAAGCAATTACGTTCTTAGTGCTAAAGAAAATCTTTCCTACATCAAGGGCCATTCTTGCTTCCTTGTATGAACGTGATACTTCCTTAATCTCCTTAACAATAGTTCCGTATGCTACAGTAGCCTTAACCATTGCCTCTGTGTTAAGCATGTCCACAATTGTCCTTGCTATCTTTTCAATATCTTCATATCCCTGTTTTTCTTCCAACTCCTTAACAAGAATAATGCTTTTTTCATCTACCGCTGTAATAAAGTCTTTCTTATTACCTGAGAACAATGTTCTAACTGTTTCTAAAGCAACACTGTCCTTTTCGTTCTTTGTTTCAATAATACAGACACATCTTCTTGCATCCACATCAATGTACAACTTCTTTGATCTATTATAAATGTCAACAAGGAGTAGATTGTCTAATAATAAGTTTTTGATAAAATTGTCTTTATCAAATCTTTCTTTATATGCAACAAGCAGATTCTGAATCTGGAAGGCAGCCATCTTTCCTACCATAAATACGTCATCGCTTGTTCCCTGAGCTATCAGAATCAGTTCTAACTGGCTTTCATCATAAACCTTAAAGAACTGGTATTCCTGTACTGACTGGCTGTCTGCCGGAGAATTAACAAAGCTAATTATAGCATGTCCAAACTCATCTCCTAACTGGGAAGTACTGGCAATAATCTTTCCGTCTGTATCTGCCACATGTAAATCTACCCTTGAAATACTTTTTATTCCTTCTATTGTATTCTGTAAAATCTGATTTGATATCATAGGCCACTCCTTGTTCTAAAAAATTCGTACATTCTGTCAAACTATATTTTAAACTAGTTTATGACAAAAAACAAGAGAAAAGAGCTAATCAATAGTACTTTTATCTTGTAATTTTTGCCAAAAATCTTTTTACCCCCACTCTTGACAAAGAGCCTAATAAAAATTCCAAAGGAATTTCTTATTAAGTAAAAAAGACTGCCCAAATCGGGCAGTCTTTTGATAAATATATATATTAGTTTGTGATAACTTTTTCTGTATCCTTATCAAAGATGTGAAGTTTTGTAAGATCCATTGCCATAACAACTTCATCACCAGGTCTAGCTGTTGTACGAGCATTAACTCTTGCTGTACAATCGAATCCTTCAAGGTCAAAGTATAAGTATACTTCAGCACCAAGTAATTCGTAAATTCTGATTGTTGTCTTAAATGCACTATCAGGTGACATTTCGATGAAGCTTTCTTCATCATGAACATCTTCTGGTCTGATACCCATAACAACTGTCTTACCAACATAACCACCGTCAATAAGCCTTCTAGCCTGTTCAGCTGGTACTGTAATGTATGTTCTAGCCTGTCCAATGTGGAGCTTAACGTCAGCACCTTCCTGTTCAACTTCTGCATCGATGAAGTTCATCTGTGGTGAACCCATGAATCCTGCTACGAATAAGTTAACTGGCTTATCATATAAGTTCTTAGGTGAATCTACCTGCTGTACAACACCATCCTTCATAACTACGATTCTTGTACCAAGTGTCATAGCTTCTGTCTGGTCATGTGTTACGTAGATGATTGTTGCGCCTAATCTCTTATGAATCTTAGCGATTTCCACACGCATCTGTACTCTTAATTTAGCATCCAAGTTTGAAAGAGGTTCATCCATAAGGAATACCTTAGGGTTACGAACGATAGCACGTCCCATAGCAACTCTCTGTCTCTGACCACCTGATAAAGCCTTAGGCTTACGATCAAGTAACTGTTCAAGGTCAAGAATCTTAGCTGCATCCTTAACTAATCTTTCCTGTTCAGCCTTAGGTACTTTTCTTAACTTAAGACCAAATGCCATATTATCATATACTGTCATATGTGGATATAAAGCGTAGTTCTGGAATACCATTGCGATATCTCTATCCTTTGGTTCAACATCGTTTACTAACTTATCTCCGATGTATAATTCTCCTGATGAAATTTCTTCAAGACCTGCGATCATTCTAAGTGTTGTTGATTTACCACAACCAGATGGTCCTACGAAGATGATAAATTCTTTATCCTTGATTTCAAGGTTAAAATCTTTTACTGCACAGAATCCGTTTGGATATACCTTGCAGATATTTCTTAATGATAAACTTGCCATTTTAAAAATTCCTCCTAGTATTGAAATAGTTTCTCTATCTCGCGTCTGATTGTATTCTAAATCACTGACACTAAAAATGCTATATTGTAAATAAACAAAATAACAAAAAAATCTTTGTTAATATTGCATACAGCCCCTATTATTTATTTAAAAATATGTTACTTTCGCCAATGATTATACGGTGTTCTTTGAGCAATCTGCCGATAGCTCTTTTAAATTCACTTTTGCTCATCTGAAAATCTTCTCTAATTACCTCAGGTTTAGCCTTATCTGTATATCCTAACTGACCACCGTTATTCTCAATGTATTTATATATTTTTTCGGCATCTTCGTCCATTTGTAAATATGCTTTTTTTCTAAGTGAAAGGTCTAATTTGCCATCAGGTCTTACACTTTTTACTCTTGCCTGAATCTGCTGACCGATTTCTAATCTTGTTGTAAGCTCTTTCTTCTGTACAAGTCCGTGATACTTATTATCTACTGCAACAAAAACACCGTACTCAGGATTGTAGTTATAAACTGTTCCTGTTACAACATCATCAGGCTCATATGTTGAGGTACATTTTAAGAACTTATACGCCTTCATTGTTGCACATAATCTGTTACTTTTGTCCAAATATACTCCTACTAATACCTTGTCCCCTGACTTAATTGAAACTGTCTGCTCCTTGTATGGCAAAAATAAGTCTTTTTCTAAGCCCCAGTCAAGAAATGCACCATTCTTTGAAACTTCCTTAACTGTCAAAACTGCTGTTTCGTCTAATTCAACTAAAGGCTTGTTTACTGTTGCTATAAGTCTGTCCTGTGAATCTCTGTAAATAAATACCTTTACTTCATCACCAACATTTGCTCCTTCAGGAACCTGCTTCTTTGGAAGAAGCACCTGTTCTTCCTCTGTGCCAAGATATGCACCAAAATCTACCATTCTTACTATTTCTAATTTTTGTGTTCTTCCTAATTCCATTTTTTGTCTCTCCGTTCTATTTTTTATAGTTTACCTGATATTAGCACTTTTATAAAAAAGAGGTCAGACTTTAACGCCATAACCTCTTTTATCATTACATAAGCATTATTCTTGTAAGTGTCTCTCCACTTTGATTTTCGAAGCTAATACCTATTCCATTTTCTTCGCTATAAAGATATGGTGTAATAATTTCACCTTCCATAGCTTCTTTATTATACACAATATCTACCTCATGGCAAGGAAAATTTGTTGGTAAAAATTCTTCAGCCGCCCTTAAATAATTAGCATTGTTCATATGACCATTGCTGTCTATGTAAGTTTTTAAAACCTTAAACGATTCTAATTTGGTTCTTTCACTACTAAACCTAATCTTTCTTGACGCCTTTATATTATCAAATATCGGTTCCGGCTTATAAACACTTGAATCCTCTTCAGTAATTCTTAAAGGTTTTCGTGTCTGAATATCAATAAGAACCCAGAGGCTGTCTGCCTGAACAAGATAATCTCCATTTTCATCTTTTATGAAATACTGTCTTGAAGCAAACATGCTGCTAAACTTTGAAGGAGATGTGCCTATTGTTATTTTCTGTCCAAGCATAATAGGTCTGTTAACTATAACTTTGTATGCAACAAGTACCCACGCCCTGGCCTCTCTTTTCATATAACTTACGCCACGACCAATATCTTCTGAATGAAAGGTGGAGCAATCCTGCAAAAGATTTAATATCTCATGCATTGGAACTTTTCCATTTCTGTCTGTTCTGCTGTAACTTACTGTTGTCTCATATGAAAACATTTATTGCCCCTCTTTCTTCTATTATTTACTTAGATGTTGTTGTTTCCGGTACAGTTGTTGTCTCAGGTACCTTAGTTGTTGTTTCCGGTACCTTGGTTGTAGGCTGTGTTGTAACAGGCTTTGTTGTAGGCTGCTGTGCAACAGCTTCTACTACAACTTTAAGTGTTGCTGTTCTTGCAGTGTATGCCTGATTTGAGTACTGTGCCTTATATGTTAATGTATATGTTCCAGGTTTCTTTGTATCAACCTTTCCTGTAACTGTAACGCTGTTCTTAATATTTAAAGCATTACCCTTGTAATCCTTAACTGAAGCTACATAATTCAAAGGATTAAATGTGCTGTTCTGTTTAACCTTTACAGTTGTATTCTTCATTGTAAGACTTACCTTGTGGTCTTTTACAACGTATTTAATAGTCTTCTTTGCTGTCTTCTTATTTGTGCCCTTAACTTTATATGTAATGTAATATTTGCCCTTGTTTGCAAACTTAACCACACCATTCTTAATCTTAACTTTCTTCTTATTATACTTAACAGTAACTTTTATTTTCGAAGTAATATTCTTGCCTGCTGCTGTCTTTGCAGTAACGTTAGACAAAACATTAACTGAACTGTTTAAAGCTACATCAGGTTTCTTTACTGCGCCTGAAATAACAGGTTTCTTTGTATCTACTACTTTAAATGTTAAAGTCTTAGTCTTTGAGTTTCCTAAGCTGTCTTTTACTTTAAATTTAATCTTATACTTTCCTATTTTAGATGTTTTAATCTTACCAACTGTAGTAATCTTTGCATTTTTTTTCGTAAGAACGTTGCCTGCTCTGTCTTTTACTGTAATTAAGTCAGACAATTTAACTTTTGTTCCATACTCAATAGTCTTTACTTTTGCAGTAATTACAGGCTTATTGCTCTTGTATGGATTCTTAGGATCAGGATCAGTTGGATCCCAATCTGTAAACTTACCGTTTGTAATAGGTGTAAATGAAGGTCTCTTAATAGGATCATCCTTCTTTGTTCCTCTAAAAATTATAACCTTTGTTCCTAATGCACAATGATCATAAATCCACTTAGAATCTTTACATAAAAGTCTTACACAACCGTGTGATGCCTTCTGTCCCATTACATTGTATGCCTTAACTGACATTGTTGATTTATCACCATTCTTGTAATACCAAACTGAATGGAATAAGATGCCGGTTGTAATTCTTGTACAATACTGTGCATAACAATTTCCTATCATCTCATGCCATCTGTATTTAACAGGTGTATAAAATGTTCCCGTAGGTGTTTCATTACTTGGTGAACAAATCATAGCCTTTATTGCTTTTCCGTTTTTGTAAACTGTTGTACAGTTTGTTCCTAAGTTAACTTTAATAACATAACCTTTGCTTTCTTTAGCTTCTGTCTTAACTGTTGCTGTGCCTGAAATACCAAATGCCATAACAACAATCATTAATACTGCTACTAATTTTGATGTGATTTTCTTCATATCATTACTCCTTTGCTTATTTTGAAGCCTTTTACGGCTTATTCCCTTTAACAGAATTCGCCCTTATTATACTATTTTATTTGGCAATATACAATCACAAACACCTAATTAGTTGTTTTTCATAAGTGGTTCATATATAATGTACTTAAACGTTTTTATTTCACAAAAATATCGTATTTACTTAAAATTTATATTTTATAATCTAAGAAAATGCACATAATATTATGGAGGCTTTTATGTTCAAAAACAAATTTAAACTTTTTATTTTTATGCTGGCAATTGGTTTCGTTCTCATAACATTGGACGTTAATGTTACAACTCCATTTAAATATCCACATAAATATAACAATTCAGGTTCGGTAATCGGAGAATTTCAGTATTATAACATTGCATCTAACTATAATGCCTGGTGCGATTACAAAGTTATTAACACAAGTTCAGAAAAAGCTGATGAAAATTCACATTATAATACAACAAATGATAATAGCTCAACCAATTCATCAACAAACACCGGTCAGAGCACGGCAAAAGTTATTGACCACGTTTATTTTGGAAATATTTCAGTAGATATTTTCAGTGATGCTTTAGGTTTTCTTCTTATATTTATTGCATGCTTAAACTTAGCTAAAGTTAATAACCGTTTCAAATACGGTTCAGTTACGACATTGTTCGCCTTAATTTTGCACATTGTTATTTTGGCACTTCCATTCTTCACTAACGGAATAGTTCTATGCAATACAGCTCTTGTTTTGGGACTGGCTTATCTTGGAAGCAATGTTATAACTACTTTTATGTTCAGTAGCGGACTTCTTAAGATGTGCACGGACATTTGCTGTAGAGATGAAAGAAAATGGTGCAAAATGATTTGGTTCGTTACTTTTGTTCTACAGATTTTAGTCACATTTGTTTTCTGGATAGGTTCAGATTTCAATATGCTCCTGGCTGTGGGCAGATTCTTTGAAGGCGTACTTGTATTTATGGTAATTGTTTTTTGGATTATTCTGAAACGTACATATTATTATTTAGAAAGGACATGGCTTAATTATGAAAAACAAAATTAATTTAGGAACAAAGTTTATTGCATTTCTTGCTCTTTTTATGTTTAGCATTTTGGCAATTAATGTTTCTGCCAAAGCAGGTCAAATGAAAATGCATGCCATTTATGTTGACAGGGGTGATGCCATTGTTATCGAAAGTAACGGACATTTTATGCTTGTTGATTCAGGTATTTCACAAACATCTGAAAAGGTACTTGCATATCTTAAATCTTTAAACATTCCGGATAAAAAAATTGACTACGTTATATCAACCCACCCTGACGGGGACCATGTTGGCGGTTTTCCTGCTGTTTTCAAAGAATATGAAATCGGTCAGGTAATTTACTCACCATGTACAAAACCAAGCAAAGACTACCTTAGTTTTATAAAAACCGTTAAGGAGAAAGATTGTCCTTTCAGGATTCCGGTGGAAGGTGAAAAATTCAAATTGGGCGATGCAACTGTGGAAGTAGTTTATGACGGTTCACAAGGTTCAACCTATAATGAAGCCAGCATTGTTATGCGTGTCACATGCGATAACAAGTCTATTCTCTTAACCGGCGACCTTCCATCTACCATGGAAAATGAACTTCTTAAACAAGGTTATAATTTTAAGGCTGATGTTCTTAAAATAGGTCATCACGGTGCTGCCGCTTCATCATGTGCCAACTTTCTTGACGCAGTTGCTCCACAATACGCAGTTGTTTCCTGCGGAACTCCTGATATATGCGAATTTCCTAAGGAATCAGTACTTCAAAGACTTGCAAGACGTTTTATCAAATTATATAGAACTGCAGATGCTAATGTAGTTATCAATTTTAACAACGGTGTAATTTCTACTTCCAATAAAGAAAACAATCCTTTTGTTTCAATAAAAAAAGGTACGATTACATTGAGTAATAACGTTTTCTACGCAACAGGTAAACAAATCAAACCTACTGTCAATTTGTACGTTGACGGTCAGTTAGTTCCTGCATATCATTACAAGATTACTTATTCATCTAACATTAACACCGGTGTTGCCAAGGTTAAACTTACTGCAACAGAAGTTAAATACGTTAGCGTATGTTCAACTACATTTTTGATTTTGCCTAAGAAAGAAACACTGAAAGGTTCCGTTTCTTCTTATAACAGTGCACATTTAAGTTGGGACAAGCAAGGTTCCGCAACAGGTTACACAATAATGTATTCCACTGACAAAACATTTAACACGGCATTTAAATATAAATACATTACAAAACCTGAAACTACAAATACTACTTTCAAAAATCTTAAATATAACACAAAGTACTATTTTAAAATCAGGGCATATAAAACAAATGTTGGCTACGGAAAATGGAGCAAAACAGTTAAAATAAAAACAAAAAAGAACCCTGCTCCTGCAACTGTAAAAATCAAGTCAGCAAAGAAATATTCAAAAACTTCTATTTATGTAAAATGGAAAGCTCAGACTGCCCGCGGAAAAAGTGGCTACTATGTCCAGTACTCCACTAACAAACGATTTAAGAAAAATACGAAAACACTAAAGATAAAAACAACTTGGCAAAACTCAGCTACAATTACAAAGTTGAAGAAAAAGAAAACATACTACATACGTGTTCGAGGATATAATAAGCACGGAAAAGGTAATTGGAGCAAGACAATTAAGGTGAAGTTGAAGTAAGAGATACAAAATCTCTTAACTTTTTGGCTTATTTCACAGATAATATTTATATAATAGTTTTTAGAGAATCAGGGCTGGTGCAATGCCAGCCCTGATTGACTTAATATTTTCTGTTTTCTTTCAGCTATTTTTTTCGGCTCCTTTTTTGGCTTTATTCCCCTTTATGTCTAACCCTATATATCACATAGTACACCGCGCCGCCAACGGTTCCGCCCAGCGTGTTGTACACCAAATCCGATATTTGGAACGTGCCAAGGTGGAACAGTAGCTGTGAAAACTCAATTCCAAAAGAAAAAATTCCAACTGCCACGGTAGACTTCCATAGAACTTTTCCAAGTCTTACATCACTTCCAAGAATCTCATCCTTAAACGCCCAAAGCAAAAGCACCGCAAAAGGCATAAAAAGCATAAAATTCTCAATAGGCTCCGTACACAAAGTGCCATCAGCATTATGAAGCCCCCATTTTCCCATAACATCGCCTAACGGATCAAACCAAATATCTCTATTCAAAATCGTTCTAAAAAGAATCATAGTAGAATAAAACACCAAAAGGAAAGCCCTTCTAAATGTAGAGCTTTCCTTAAAATTTCTAAACCATGTTCCAAAAATATTTTTAATCAGGCTTCCCTTCTTCCAGCCGTGTTCCCTTGCGTAAAGAAAAACAAACATAGAAACAAAAGCCATTAGCACTGCTGCGCCAAAAGGTTGATAAAGTGCAGTAAGCACCTCTTTTATAATGTTAGTAATAATATCATTTGCTTTGTCCATAGTAAACCTTTCGTATGGATAACTATTCTACCGCAACATATTGCTATCTGTTACCATACATCTTTTCATAATAATTCTGGTATTCTCCCGAAATAATAGTTTCCCACCATTCTTTATTGTCAAGATACCATTTGATAGTCTTCTTAATACCGTCAACAAACTTAGTTTCCGGCAACCAGCCAAGTTCGTTGTGAATCTTAGTAGGATCGATTGCGTAACGCATATCGTGTCCCTTTCTGTCAGCTACGTATGTAATAAGGCTTTCAGGCTTGCCTAATTCCTTACAGATAATCTTAACAATGTCAATGTTCTTCATTTCGTTGTGACCACCAACATTGTAAACTTCGCCAACTCTTCCCTTGTGAATAATCAAGTCAATTGCGCGACAATGATCTTCAACATATAACCAGTCACGAACATTTTCGCCCTTGCCATATACAGGAAGTGGCTTGTCATTTAATGCATTGGCAATCATAAGGGGAATCAACTTCTCTGGGAAGTGATATGGTCCATAGTTATTAGAACATCTACTGATTGTAACAGGAAGTCCGTAAGTTCTGTGATATGCAAGAACCAAAAGGTCAGCCCCTGCCTTTGACGAACTGTAAGGACTGCTTGTATGAATTGGTGTTTCCTCTGTAAAGAACAAGTCAGGTCTGTCAAGAGGAAGGTCGCCATAAACTTCGTCAGTAGATACCTGATGATAACGCTTAATACCATACTTTCTGCAGGCATCCATAAGAACTGCAGTACCAAGAATATTAGTGTTAAGGAACACTTCCGGGTTCTCTATTGAACGGTCTACATGACTTTCTGCCGCAAAGTTAACAACCATGTCAGGATGTTCTTCCTCGAAAAGTCCGTAAATTGCATCTCTGTCGCAAATGTCGATTTTGCAAAAACGGAAATTAGGGTTGTCCATAACTGGTTCAAGAGTGGATAAGTTACCTGCGTAGGTGAGCTTGTCCACACAAATAATTCTATAATCAGGATATGTATTCAACATATGAAATACAAAGTTACTTCCAATAAATCCGGCTCCACCGGTTACGATAATGTTCATTTCTTAGTCCTTTTTCTTTTATATGTAAAATATTTAACTTTCAAGGCATCTTTCCCAATTTTTGTATTTTCCTATTTTTATATAAATTATATCACCTTTTCCAATCTTCTATTCTTGAGATTATTCTCCTCTAAAAAACCTTAGATTTTTTAGGTAATTATTTCATGAGAACTAGCAAAAATCTTGGTACCTACTATTTGCCGTTTAGAACCTTAAAGTAACTGACAATTAAAAATAACTATAAAAATAATAACACAAGTCAATCTTTATTTCATCAATTTATAAATTATCTTTCAAAAATTTCTCAAACCTATTATAACTATCATATCGGTTGATATATGACCTGCACTAGTTCTTAGCCAACTCGAAACCTCTTAAGGTGTCCTATAAAATTAGAAAAGATTTAAGTTCTTCACATCCTTTTTCAACTTATGAGCAAATCATACATCAAATTCTATAAACATTCAGATTCTATAATTTGCAAATAACCAAGCCACACAAAAAAGCCCGGTCAACGTCTCTCCCCATAAGAGTTAAACATCGACCGGAGTTTCCGTTCAAAATAAAAATCTATTCATTCCTATGTCTAAACCTGTAAATTACGTAATACATAAGTCCTCCAATAGTTTCGCCTAAAGTATTGTAAACCAAATCCAATATATGGAAGGTTCCAAGGTGAAACAGCAGTTGCGAAAATTCAATGACAAATGAAAACATAACAACTGTCTTTCTTGCCACCCACAGGGTCTTTTTAAGTCCCGGCTTGTTCCCAAGAAGTTCATTTCTAAATGCCCATAAAAGCAGAGCTGCAAATGGGATAAATATATAAAACTCCTCTAATATCTCCAAGTGCTTTCGGGTTCTTCACTTCTTCTGAAATCCTCTTACTATTTTCAAATGCCAGCACCACACCACTCCAGGCAAGACTCTTACTTTTCTCTCTACGATCTATCATCAGCTCTCTGTTATACTCTCCGTTTTTACCAACTTTTAATTTATATCGGAACGGTAATCCTGTTTCTGTTTTAAATAGATAATCCTGAAACGCAATAACAGCTTGCCACAAATTTTCTTCTGATGGTATTTCCTTTAGAAGCCGAACCTGCTCTTGTCGAATCTTATATGTCCGGCACCGCTCCACATTTAGACTTATCTCTGCTGCATTATATTTTCATATTATTTTCTTTTCTTTTTATTTCTTTCACTTTTATCATAATAAAATTGTTCCCAAAGTTCTGTATCTCTTAAATTTGGATCCCAACCACTAGTACCTTCTTCTAAATTATATCGTTTTTCATATAAATTTGAGAATGAATCAACTATCTTTGCAGGATTTCCCGCAACAATAGCACCCTCTGGCACATCTTTTGTAACAACGCTCCCCGCACCAATAATTGCATTAGGACCAATCGACACATTTCCTACAATAATGCTATTTCCACCAATGAATACATTATCATATATTTCTATACAACTTCCATGTGTTTGATACCTCCCCCCAAATTTAATAGCAAATACCGAATTAATTACATCGTGCGTATAAAATGTAACATCTGCCGCAACTTTTACATTATTATGTATTTTAATAAGCTTTGGTTCATTTGGAAGTTTAATCGGCTGATATAAGACATTATCCCCCAGCTCAGCAAAAACATTATGCTGTTTTAGGTATTTCACTCTATCAAATCCTAAAATACATATTAGTATATACTTAATTTTCATCATTTTCTTTTGCCATAAATATTTCTTTAATTCATTCATCTACTCATACCTTCTTTCTTGTACAACTTTTTATAAAATCAACACCATATTGAAGCATCCATATAACTGTTTTTCTATACAAAAATATAATTGCAATTAAACAAATAAAATATCCTAAAATAGAAAAAATACTAAATGGATTAAATGTATTATAAAAAGCATAGAAACTCACAATCATTGTAAGCATGCAAAAACGAGTGACTTTAAAATCAACATAATAGTATCTCATTCCTAAAAGCGTTCTTAAAAGATAAAATACAATATATGAAATTCCTGTAGATATCGCAGCTCCTTGACATCCTATCTGAGGAACCAGAATTGAATTTCCTATAATATTTGTGACACACGCTCCAACTGCCACTAAAACTTGCAAATTACTTTTCTTCTTAAAAACTAACCCTGCAACTGTTGTCTCTGAAATTGTATACATAATTGGATTAAAAATCAGAAATGGTAAAATATATGCAGCTTCCCTATATTTAGAGCCAAGAAGGATTGCAAATATCTCCTTCACCAAGATTAATGAAATTCCTAAAAAAAACATTACCACTGTAATAATCTGATTTGCTGATTTATGAAACTGTGTGTCTTCTGGATATTTAGTGTAGTGTTCAACAGACATCGGAGCCCATAATGTATTAAAAGCAGTCTGTACAATTGCAAAAATATGTACTAATGTCATAGTTGATGAATAAATTCCTACTTCAGTATATGTACAATAGTAATTCAGAGAAATTTTGTCTATCGCTTGAAACAACGTAGTAACCCCCATTGAAAGGATAAAAGGAACTGAATATTTCATCAACTCACTCATAGAAACTGTACAATTACTTACATCTACTGTTTTAAAATTCCACATTGACTTTTGAGCAATAATACTCACCACCATACAAACAAAATAAGAAACAACTGTTGCAATAACTAATAAAAGTAAATAGTTTTCTTTTATTGTATAACATAATCCTAATGCCACTATAATGTATATTAGTTTTTGAAGTATTTGCAAAAGCGAAAATAATTTCACATTTCTTTCCAATCTTACAATTAATAGGCTAAACCTGTAAATTACTTGATCAAACGTAAATACACATAGAAAAAACATAATTAATGAATCAAATTCAAAATTAACAATATGAAATAATGACATTGCCATGACAATTATTGTAATTATCAAACTCGCAATTATCGGTATAACAATACATCTAAAAAGCAAAGCTTGTTTGTATTTCAAGTTTTCTTTTTCATAATAGTATCTTACAACTGCTTGGTCTAATCCCATACATAAAACCATAAGTGCAATTCCTGAATACATTGTAAATATTGATAATTGGCCATATTCACTTGGAGCAACAATACGAGTTATAACTGGTGTACTAAATAATCCTAATAATAAATTAAAAAATGTTCCTCCACCAATTATTGTAAATTGTTTTAAAAATCCATTTTTTTGCATTCTTAATCCTCTCTTTTATACTCTACAAAATCTCTTTCTTCAATTGGCATAATGTTTTTTATAAAGCGCCTACTATCTTTATCAGAAATAATTTTTGCTGGAACTCCTCCAATAGTACAATTTCCTTCAATAAAATCTTTATTTACAACAGAATTAGCTGCAATAACTGTATTATTTCCAATTACTATTTTTCCAAATATTTTTGCTCCCGGTCCGATGTATACATTTTCACCCAAAATTGGAGTATCTTTTTCTCCTCCTCCATTTGCCCCTATATTAACACAGGCATGTATCCGACAATTTGCTCCTACTTGTGCTCCACCGTTTACTACCACGGTCCCATAATGGACAATACACATTCCTGGGCCAAATGAATTTGGATAGATTGACCAACCTAATCTTATCCCCAATTTTTTCGTCCTTATCTTGTGATATAATACCATTATCTTTCCAATTAAATCTCTTCTACAATTTAAATAATACTCAAGTTTTCGAAGATGTACTTGAAAAGACCACATTTCTCCTAATCTAATTTTTCTAAAAAGTGATACTTTACTTCCAAATCGTGCATATTCATCACAAAGAAGATAATATTTTAAATCATGCTTACTTTTAATCATTTTCTTCACCTATTACACTTTACAATCTATTATCATAGCAAAAAATAAATCATATTTTTTATGTTTTAATATTCTTATTAAAACATATCACATAAATCTTTTTATTATTAATTTTTAATTATTAACATATCGAATTATCTTAGCTGGAATTCCTGCTACGATTGTATTAGTCGGAATATCCTTCACTACAACTGAGTTAGCACCTACTACTACATTATCACCAATTGACACACTTCCTATAACTTTACTTCCAGCACATAATGTTACCCTATCTCCTATAATTGCAACATCATCTCTAGACTTCAATGCATTGTTACCAACAGTAACATTCTGCATTATTTCGCAGTTTTCTCCTATTATAGCATTTGAATGGATGACAATCCCCCCTCCCCAATGAGGTAATCTTAACCCCCCACCAATTTTAGTTTTAGGTGATATTTCATAACCAAATTTAAAAGAATGATGATAATAAATACGATATACTATGCCTCGAATCAACTTGGGAGAATTTTCACAATAATTCGCAACTCTAAAAAAAATTAAATATTTCATAGGATCATACTTTTCCCATAAAATCAATTTTAATAACTGAAGGCTATTCAAAATATATCCTCTATTTTGAATCATATCTTGTTTTATTATTTCACCTAAATTCTTTTTCATTCAATATCTCTCCTTGATTGTAATTAATCATTTTAAACAAATCTGTCCCTAATCTATTGCATATAGCTAATAATTGTTCATCATTTCCTACTGCCCCAACATTATCCAGTGCTAATCCGTCACACTCAGTAGCCCATATATGTTTCAATTTATATGACTGAGATTTAGCCAAAACAACTGGTGTTCCTTTCATCAACTCCATAACTTTGAGCCATAAATCATCTGCACATATACAAGTATCTTTTATCGTATCTATATCTGTATATCGTTCACTTATGCAGTGTGGCGGATATAATACTCCTCCACATCCTGTGGCTATTAAATCAAAAGATTCCTCATCAATTTGTTCTTTTGTCGCTATATCCCATTCTGTATATTTTCTAACTTTCTTATCAGAGCTGAATAATATCTTATGTACTCTTTTGGCAGATATTGCATGAGGATGTTTTAAATACGATTGATATAAATCAGAAATTAAATATTTATCATATATAATATCATCATCAACTGTTATCACAATGTCTTCAGGATACTCTTTAAAAGCATATAAATACTTTTTATGTGATCGCATATCTCCATCTACCAATTTAACATTTACACCTTGTTTTTTAATAGAGTTTAATATCTTATCATCTACTGTTTCAAATTGCTCATTACTAAGATAAAGTACAATTCTATCTGGTTGTAATTTCTGACGTAACAAACTCCCTACAACCACTGGAAGCCATTTCTCCCTTGCCGGATATGTAGTAAATGATACTGTAATGTTCGGAATATTATTCCCCTCTTGTAAAGAAGGTTTATTTACATAAAATTTAATATATGACAAATAGCTTCTAATCTTTTTAAATAATCTCCATCCCACTTTCATACAACAATATAATAGATTTTCTCTTTCTTTTCTTATAGCCATACCAAGCTCCTTTTTTATAGATACAATACACCTACAATCTAACTATATCTCTTCATTTTCCCAAATATACGACTATTCTTATTTAGCATAATTGCAATCATAATTATAGCAATATTATCTCCTACTAAGGATAAATAATTTTCTGTTATTCCTATAATACATAGAACAATTACTACAAACGCTTCATACTTGTTAGTTTTTTCATAATTATACTTACCTAACTGGTAATATAATAAACTTAAAATAATTGCAATTATTAATCCCCAACAGATTAAAATATACATATAACTATTATCCAATCCACTCCAAGCTTCACCCGTACGAAGTGCTTGTGAATAAGATACTGTTTTAATAGTCTGTCCAAAAAGTTTAATACCATAACCTCGCAAATAATTTCTCATGAAACCTAATCTATATGACATCATAATATTTAATATATTTAGCTGAGATATATAATACCCCCCTTTGTAAAGCCAGGAACAAATGTAACAAACTATCATAAGTACCGGAAAGCATAATTTTGAAATCTGATAAAGAATTTTTCCTTTAAATCTATTCTCTTTTTTAAGCATTAAGAAAAATAAGGAAAGCACTAAACTCATAATAAATGCCATTCTACTATTAGTAAATAAGAAAACTGCTACTGCAATTGACCCACAAAATATAGTGTCTCTCCAATTCCAACGTTCTTTTTTTTGTAATCCAAATAATAGCATCCAAATAAGCGTACTATTGGCAAATGCATTAGCTGATGTAAAACCGTATGAATTTCTTATCGCATTTTCTCGATATACAACATCCGAAGGTATAATACCCATAACCGCTAAAGCAATAGTAAAAACTATCAAACAAAACAAACTTCGCTTTTCCCATTTTGCAATAGTACTAATCTCCATTCCCGAAGGGCAGGTCATAATTGCCATAAACATTAAAGCCAATGCATAATTATTAGTTATACTTGTTACTATTATTGTTACTATTCCCAAAACAAGTGATACATACATTATTCTTTTACTTACAGTTCCATTTATGAAAAAAATAATAATAAAAAGCAGCAAAGAAATTTTGGGAGTTAATGAATACAGCACTTCTTTTGGAATAAATAAAATATTCTGAATATTAGTTCCTGCAAGTGTCTGCATAATCAAATTAAAACAAATCGTAAAAATATATAATCCAATACAAAAATCTCCTTTTGAAATTTTAATACTATTATTCATCCTATACTCACCTTATTTCTTTATTCTATAATTTTTTAATAACGTTTAACCATTGTTCCGTAATTTTATCGGGTGAAAAGTCTTTTCCACGATTTGTTATACGTTCTTTATAATCCTCCCTAAGTTTCTGATTATTTAGCATTTCAATAATTGCATTTGCCATACACTCTTCGCTAAATTTCAACGGATCCATAGATGAATATTTTTTACCATCCATAGGAGGAACTAATACACCATACTGTGCATAATCAATATCTGATACAAAAGAATCAAAATCTTCTTCAGGACTAAGTAATTCCTTTGGACCATATGGACAATCCGCAGAAACAACAGGAAGTTGACATGCCATACATTCAATTAAAATATTTCCCAATCCTTCAAAAACAGATGGAAATGCAAATACACTGGCCCGATTTAAATATGGATAAGGATTAGCCTTAAAACCATATATGAATACATTATTCTCCAGATTCAAATCTCTAATTAGATTTTTAAGATAATCTTTTTCCTCTCCTTGACCTAAAATCACAAGCTTCGCATCAGAAATTTCGTCAACAACCTTCTTAAAAGCTCTAATTAAATGCCACTGTCCCTTTTGGATGTTTAATCTTCCAGCAGTTATAACAATTTTTTCTTTATTCTTCTCAAAAAAATTCTTTTCTTCTATCGAAAAAACATCTTCTCTACATTTTTTTTGAATAATCTCTGTATAACATGGATTATAAATAGGTGTAATAATATCTTCTGATATATCAAAGAATTCTACTAAATCCTTTTTAACCATCTGTGATAAAGATACTATTGCATCTGCCTTACTAAAAACCCACTTATTCTTCCAAAGATGAAACTTTGTCGGATTAGATGACGACCTTTTATTTCTAACTGAAATAATTATCTTCTCATTTCCCTTTGACAAAACATTTGCAAGATCTGGTTCTGCCATAAAACTAATACAATGAGTAGGTTTAAAATCTTTTTTTATTTTTTTAACTTTTTTATAAGCATTATAGTGCCATAAAACTTTAAATTTGCCTTTATTCTCTGGTAAATTTAAATCAATCGTCTTTGCTGTTGTCCCATACGTATTATTTTGACCACTTAGCACTACAAACAATACTTCTGCAAATTTTGAAAGACAGCCTGCAAGATTAGTGGCAACTCGTTCAGCACCACCACCTGTCAAATTTTTAGATATAATCATTATCCTATTCTTCATAATTAATTTCCTCTTTTTAATCTTCTATACAGTTCAATTATCATCGTTTTTCTTGCTATTTTTTTTATATTATATAAAACTTTATATTTTCTTCCCCAACCAATATACTTAATTAAAATATCTTCAAATTCTTTTTTCTCATAATCCTTCCAAAATTCTTCATATTGTTTAGGCATTTCAGTAGGCCTTTGGAAATTATCTTGATACTTAATAAATTCTCGGCTTTTCGTTTCAATAAGAAAATCATGATTTTCTCGGCATTTTTCCCCAATTCTAAGTATCAATATCCTTGCCACTTCAGAATTACAAAGAATCAACGATACTCCATCTTTATAATTTCTGATAGTTGTATCAATATATTCAATTCCCCAATAATCACCCAATGTAATATCTCCATTTCTTTCTTCAGAAGCAAATGGGCATTGAAAACATCCTTTTTCAATACTATATGCACTTAAATGAAGCTTAGAAAATACCGATGTTTCTGGAGTATTAATTAATTTTTTATGAGAATCAAATTCTGCATAACCCGGATAAGCCTTCCATCCCTCTGGTTTATATCTAAAACAGAATCTCATTAGTTTAGCTTTATTATTTTTTTCCAACCATGCAATATAATCTTTCCAAACCTGATTTTTTGCCGTTCCATGACAAAGCAAATCAATGGTAAATAATTTTGAATCAAGTTGTTTCTTTTGTATATATTTTTTTATTCCATATATTTGACATGGTGTTCCTGAAACTAGAACCCATTTTCCTGCTCTTAAATCTTTCTCTATATCTCCTATACACTGTGAAAAATCACTTCTTACATATTTTGCACCTTGAAATATATGGCATTGTTCAGCACCATAAACTCCAAGGTGTCTTACTGACATATCTTCTAACATCGAAGCACCATAAAAAGCAACATTTCCTTTTCCGTGTAGCATTTCAAATTCTTGGCAAATGCGGATAAATGCTCCACCGGAAGAGCTTTTCATTATTTCACTTTTGATGTTTCTATAAGCAAATACCTTCATCATATTTCCTAATTACCTTTCTTATATACTGCTGAGAAATAATCCTTTTCCCATCAAGTATTTCATCTACTGATTTCCAGTCAATCTTTTTTTGAAAAACACAATTAATATCATTTTCATTGTATACCATTCGACTATCAATATTTAGGATTTTTTGAAGATTAATAATCCTGCTCATCTGTGCTTTTCCGACTTTAGGAAATGTAAAAAATGGAACATGATATAATATACTAAACACACTACTATGAAATGAATCAGTAAAAACATATGATGCATTTTTAATAACACTAATAAATTCATCTGGCCCAGCATCCCAATATTTAAAATCACCAAATTTAAAATCGTACCATACCGCATATTCCGGTTCCATAAATGGCATCGTTATTATTTTTAAATTTACTTTTTTTGCAAATTTCTCAATCATACAACGTTGCTCTTTCGTACCTCTTAACATATATACAAAAATATACGGCTCTTTAAATTTAGATTCCGGGCACAATTTATCCCATACACTTTTTTCTACCATTAGCGTGGGATCCAAAACTGTTCTGCATTGATTCGTCCCGATAATATTATTTATTAACTCTGTTCCTGTTTCTTCCCGACAAGAAACTCCATGAAAACGTCTCAAATTTTTTCTTATAACTTTCGCTTCTTCTTCACTTACTCCATCTACTCCAATACTCGGAGCATAAGAAAAGCGTAACTTTATATCATCTGAAAATCCAAGCCAATACATACTATTTATATCTGTTAAAGTAGGATTCCATACCTGATCACTTCCACATACAAATCCTTCATATTTTTTATTTGCTTGAGCTATTGTATCTTCGGAATATTGATTTGAAGAAATTCTTAATTTTTCATCTGTAAATTTTTGAATATTAAAACTTCGATTACGCAATTTTTTCATTCCAAACTTCCAAAAAATTCGTTGTATAGTTTTTTTTATCCCTATTGTTTTTATTTTATCAATCAAATTATCAAACGAAGCAATTTTTTTTCCATATTGATTTATAATCTCATACGAGATACCAGGAATACTATTTAATTCTTCTTGCAATGCGTATGCCTGTAAAATTGATCCATAATTATTTCTCCACCATGTAAGTCCAGCTAATTTCATTTTTTAATCCCCACATTTTATTCATTTTCAATATATATGCTACGCAATTGCTTCGCTCCCTGTTTAATATCAAATCCTACTTGTACTATCTTTTTCTGGGCATTAATTGAACTATTAATTCTATCATTATCTCTTATCATTTGAATAATATTTTGTGCCCACTCTTTTGCAGAATCATTTAATGATTTAAATCTAACATTATCCATAAACACACAATCCTTAGTAATTGTATCTGACAATATACATGGTAATCCATTTATTTGCCACTCTATCGCTACTAACGGCAATCCCTCAAATAACGATGGTAATAACATACCATCCATCATTTGCAAATAATCAGTTACTCTGTCTGTTGTACCTGTAAATGTGATATGTTCATTTAAATCTCTAGCCTGATATTCAATTTTTTTCTTAAGAGGGCCATCACCAATCAAGAAAAAGTGAGCTTGAGGTTCTATTTTCAATATTTCATGTAATATCATCAATAAAAATTTATGATTTTTTTGTTCAAAAAAGCCTCCAACATGTCCTATAACTAATTCTTTATGTATATTATATTGAGTTCTCAATTTGTTTCTAATTTGTTCATTATAGACGTATTTTTCTACATTTCTTCCATTTTGCAATACTGTAAATTTTCGATTTTTAAATAACCATTTTCCTGCATTCACTCCACATGCTAAGGCATCTGTATAACAACAATTAAAAACTGGTCGTAACAATTTGTCGGCTTTAACTTGATTGCATCTAGTATTATGCGAATGTGCAATTCTTTTTTTACATCCTCCTATCCAGCCTGCAACCATCTCAATAGCTAAAGTTGCACTATTACCATGTGCATGAATAACTTCAATTTTATTTTTTTTAATAAATGAAATTAGTCTTAAAAAGTATTTCAATGTGTCTTCTCTTCTTGATGGTAAATGTACAATATGACATCCTAGTTTCTCTAATTTTTCTATAATTGTCGGCTCAGCTTTTATAGTTGCCACAATATAAATATCCAAATCTTGTAAATCCATTGCCTCAAGATATGATACAATAACATTTGTAATCCCATCATAAATTAAACCAACAGTACTAGTAATAACTATTTTCTTCATTCATTTAACCTCAAATTAACTCTTTTACTAATTTCTCTAATTCCACATTAAACTTAGCATTATTACTACTCATCCCATGTCCCATTTTCGCAACAACTTGATCGTAATTTATTATAACATCTCCCAGCGTTTCAATATCCTCTACAGGTATAATCGTTCCCATCCTCTGGGATACATTTCGAGCAAACTCTACTTGATGGTCATTTACATGCTCGTTAAATTGATGCTGTCTAGGTACAACAATAGGTGTTTTCCCAATTTGAAGTGGCATAATAAAACTTGCTGGTCCACCATGAGTAATTACAATTCTTGCATCTTCCACATTCTTAATCATCTGCTGATAGGGAATTAATTTGCTCCATTGGCAATACTTCGGTTCATATGTACTAAATCCTGTCTGGATAATCACATCCTCTTGTATTACTCCATCTTTTTTTAATTCATCTATCTTTTGAACTAACCGATTAAATGGCTGCTCATGTGTTCCTACTGTTACAAAAATCATTTCTCTTTTTCTCCTATTTAGAATATACTACCTAGATTAATCGCCTTAGGATAAACCTTCTTTTGTTCTTCCCATTGAACTATGAATTTATCTACAATGGGATATACCATCTTTCCTGTCATAGTTGGCTTATCAATACGATCAAATACCTCAATATAAATAAGCTTAGCTCCCATTATTTTTCCAAGATAAAAAAATGGAACTGCCACTGCTGCACCACAAGAAATAATTAAATTCGGCTTTTCTTTCCGTAATACGTTCCAAGCAATTTTTGTATTTTTAATAAGGGCTTTGAGACTTCGATTAGTTGGGTAATAACAAGAATACATTTTTTCTCTTTCTAAAAGACTTTTAGCATCTTCTTTATCAAAAGTGACCCAAAAATGCTCTTTATCTTTCCAGAAAGGTTTCAACATATATAGGTGCGTCAAATGCCCACCAGATGAGCCAACCAAACAAACTTTTATTTCTTTATTTTTTTTCATCTGACTCTCTCCTATTTCTTAATCTCTCTGGAAAATATCTCTCGTATAAACCTTATCATTCACATCATCCAAGCACTCATCATATCTATTCGCAATAATTGCCTGAGACATTTCCTTAAATTTCTCTAAATCATTTACAACTACGGAACCAAAGAATGTTTCTCCATTCTTTAATGTTGGTTCATAAATAACAACTGTTGCACCTTTTGCTTTAATACGCTTCATAACTCCCTGAATACTACTCTGACGGAAGTTATCAGAATTACTCTTCATTGTTAAGCGGTATACACCGATCGTTACTGGTTTTTCCTGTGATTCGCTCCATTCGTTATCCTCACCATAACCATAATAACCAGCTAAACGAAGAACTCTGTCTGCAATGAAGTCTTTTCTTGTTCTGTTGCTTTCAACGATTGCTTCAATTAAGTTTTCCGGTACGTCTGCATAGTTGGCAAGTAACTGTTTTGTATCTTTTGGTAAGCAATATCCACCATAACCAAAGGATGGATTGTTATAATGACTTCCGATACGTGGATCAAGACATACACCGTTGATAATCTGCTGTGTATTTAATCCCTTACTTTCTGCATAAGTATCTAACTCATTAAAATAAGCAACACGAAGTGCCAGATAAGTATTGGCAAATAACTTAACTGCCTCCGCTTCTGTAAATCCCATAAATAAAGTATCAATATTTTCTTTAATGGCACCTTCCTGTAATAATGCTGCAAATTCATGTGCCGCATTTACCAACTTTTCATCGTTTAAATCTGTACCTACAATGATACGGGAAGGATATAAGTTATCATATAAAGCTTTGCTTTCTCTTAAGAACTCTGGACTGAATATAATATTTTTACTTCCTGTTTTTTCTCTGATTGACCGTGTATAGCCAACTGGAATTGTAGATTTAATAACCATGATTGCTTCTGGATTGTATTCTATAACAAGTTTAATAACTGCTTCTACAGCAGATGTATCAAAGTGCTGTGTTGCAGAATCATAATTTGTTGGTGCTGCAATTACTACAAAGTCTGCATTACTATATGCTTCTTTTGCATCAAGTGTCGCTGTAAGATTTAGATTTTTCTCTGCTAAGTATTTTTCGATATAGTCATCTTGAATTGGTGACTTTCTGTTATTAATTAAATCAACTTTTTCTTTTACAATATCTACAGCCATTACCTTATGATGCTGTGATAATAATGTTGCAATTGACAAACCAACATATCCCGTTCCAGCAACTGCAATCGTATAATTTTTTGTCATTTTTATTCCTCCATCTTTTGCAAGCATTCTATTTTCCATGCAATCTTTATATTTATAACTTATCTACATCTAGACTTTCGCAACCTATTCTCTATAAAATAAGCTGCTTATAGGATTTACATTGATCCATCTTTCTTAAACACAACTAATACTGTTTTAAACAGAATCTTTATATCTAGCCCAATGTTCCAGTTTGTGATGTACTCTTTATCAAGACGAACTACTTCTTCAAAATCGGTAATATCACTTCGTCCGCTTACCTGCCATATGCCAGTGATTCCAGGCTTAATTGCCAATCTTGCACGATAGCGAAGCTCATACAGATTCGTTTCTGAAATAAGTGGCGGGCGAGTACCTATAATCGACATATCGCCTCGTAATACATTAAAAAATTGCGGAAATTCATCTAAACTTGTTCGTCTGATAAAATCATCGATTTCTGTCTTATGTGTCCCATCTGGAAGTATCTTATTTCCGATAACACGAGGATCAAAATCCAGTTTAAACATCTTTCCATCTCCAAGTTTGTTATCTTTCATAAGCTTTGCCTTACGTTCTTCTGCATCCATATACATACTGCGGAACTTGTACATTTTAAATTTCTTTCCATTCTTTCCAACTCATTCCTGAGCAAAGAAAATTGGTCCCGGTGATGCAATATAAATTGCCGGTCCGACAAAAATACAAATGATTCCGGTAGAAATACACCCAACTAATCCACCCGCAATATCCATTAAGCGTTTTGACATTAACTGTCTGGTTGATGCATAATTGATACTTGTCGTAAAGACTGTGTAATCACCAACCTTTTCCACAAACTGTTTTTTCCCTGCACACTTGTAATCTTTGCAAGATTAAGATTAATGGTTACTCCTGTCTCTGATAACTGCTCAATTAACTCTGCCGGATACGGAAGAACTTCTGAAACAACAATCAGAACTTCGTCAATCCATTCCTGACATACATACATACATTGCTGCCAACCCTTTGCAGTTTATTGTAGGCACTGTTTTCAGGTTTATTCCTTTGTAGTTTTTAATCTTCGCACTGTCAAATTTCTTACCGCTAACATGATGTCCGCCACGGTTGTAGCATGTTACTTTGTGACCTTTGTTAACCATTCTTGTACAAAGTTCTTCCACCACAATTTCCACACCACCTTCTCTTGAAGGTATTCTCTTATGACCTAACATTGCGATTCTTAATTTATCTTTATTCTTCTTATGCACTTTTTATCCCCTTGCATATTTTGCCAAATATTACACCGATCCCTTCTGTCCCAGCACTACCAGCACTGTTTTCAGAATTATTTTTATATCAAGTCCTATATTCCAGTTCTTAATATAATCGCTGTCCATTTTTACTATTTCTTCAAAATCAGTAAAATCACTTCTGCCGCTTACCTGCCACATTCCTGTAAGTCCCGGTTTTGCTGCCAGACGGCTCTTGTGATGCAATTCGTACTGATTGTATTCATCCATTGTTGGTGGTCTTGTTCCCACAAGACTCATATCGCCTTTTAAGATGCTCCAGAAGTTAGGGAATTCATCTATAGACAGATGTCTAAGATAATATCCAAGTCCCTTTCTTGTTCCGTCAGGACCGCTTCCTATAATTCTAGGGTCTGCGTCCATCTTAAACATAAGACCTTCCATCTTGTTCTTTTCCATAAGTTCCTTCTTGCGTTCTTCCGCATCTACATACATTGAACGGAACTTGTATATTGTAAAAGTTCTACCGTTACGACCAACTCTCTTCTGTCCGAAGAATACAGGTCCCTTAGGATCTGCTATCTTAATAGCTGGTGCTACAAATATAAAAAGTATGCCTGTAACTAAACATCCAACAACACCTGCACAGATATCCATGGCTCTCTTTAATGCCATCTCTGTTATTGTTACAGTATTGGCACTTGTTCTTATAATCTTAGTATCGTTAATGTGTCCGAACTCCTGAGTTCCACCATTAAACTTAATATTTAATTTAATATCTACGGTAATTCCTATATTAACTAAAGTTTCCACTATCTGATCAAACTTATCTGATGGATAGTCTAGATTAAGTAAAACTTCATCTACAACATTTTTGCAAACATAGTCATACATATCTATTCCTTCTGAAACTACCGGTATTCCCTGGCACTCTTTAATTCCTTCCTCATTTGTGTTTAATGCTATTCCTACTATTTCAAAACTCTTGTCCGGTCCATCGTTTACTTCACTGATTACTTTCTCCATATTTTCCGGTGTAGTAATTATCAAAAGTTTGGTTTGCTTCTTCTCTCGGTAATCTCTTTTCCTTAAAAATGTTTTTAAGCAAATATGTACAAAATACATTGCAAAAATGTCCATTACCCAGAATGCAAAAATCATTAATCTTGAGTATATTGCTCCTGTATGAGTAAAGAACATAAATACCATTACACATAGCATTAATCCTGTATTATGAACAAGTACTCTTTTAAATTCCTGAAAATATCCTCTTCTTAGGATGTCTGAATATGTATTCGAGAAAAAACTTATGCAGAAATGCAGTGCCATTATTGCAAAAAGAAGTGTTCTGTACTCCTTTAGCGCATATACATTACGTACTCCATTGCGTAGAAAATATGCAATCAATAACGTTAAATTAATGCACAACAAATCAGCCAGTATAAAGTCTAAATGCTTAACCCAGCTGTTCTTCTTCACGTACATGCAGTGAATCTCCCCTCATATTTTTTACATAGCGTCTTTTGTATACTATTGTCTTCCCTTTGTTGTCTATTTATAAGCTTTACATATTTATAAAGAACCTGATGTATATTCTTGTATTTATTATCTTTATCGTATGCTTTGTGCATATTTATACATCTTCTATAAAAATCACTTATGCCCTCATATAGCTTATAGCTAACGTTGCTTAGCTCTTTTTCCTTTCCATAATACTCTATTTTTCGACTTATTTCAATGCGAGATATTGTCATTTTAGTAATAATTCAGCATTTTTAGTCAGTTTGTTTTCTTTTTTGGTAAAAACGTTTTCATACCTATCATTTTTTACATATTTGTAAACTTTTATGACTTAAATGTAAATTCAAACCCTTTGCCATTGCTTTTATCGGGCATTGGACTTACACTCTTAATATCGACTACAATATTTCAGATGATTGGTCTTCAGTATTAGGATGACTGTTTTTTATATTGAATGATCAGTCTACAATATTCAAGATGATTGGTGAGGTGACATGTTTATGAATTGGAGAGATAGATTTTCAAAATTTATGTATGGAAGATATGGTGCAGATCAGTTTTCTAAGTTTTTGCTTGGGCTTACAATTGCGTTGTGTATTATTTCGCTTTTTGTTCCAAGAAGACTTGGTTCCCTTTTTAGTACTTTGATTTTGCTTCTTATTTTTTATACTTATTTTAGAATGTTTTCACGTAATATTTATAAGCGTGCTGCTGAAAACGAGAAGTATATGCGTATTCTCGGTAGTTGGCGCAACAAGGTTGCCAATGAGAAGAACCTTGCCGGTCAGCGCAAGTATTATCATTTCTACAAGTGTCCGGAATGTGGCCAGAGGATTCGTATTCCTAAAGGACACGGTAAGATTCAGATTCGTTGCCCTAAGTGCAACGCCACTTTTATAAGAAGAAGTTAGTTTTTTATGTTTGGATATGTTGTTATTAATAAACCGGAATTAAAATTTAAGGAGTTTGATGTTTACAAGAGTTTTTATTGTGGTTTGTGTTATTCTTTAAGGTCCCGCTATGGTTTTGTCGGGCAGTTTACACTTTCTTATGATATGACTTTTCTTGTAATGCTTCTTACTTCTTTGTACGAACCGAAGGTTGCTCATTCTGAGCACAAATGTATTCGTCATCCCCTTAAGGCACAGCCTATGTCTTCCAGTATTTACTCAGATTACGTGGCTGATATGAATATTTTATTATCTTATTATAAGGCTATGGACGACTGGAATGATGACCGCAGTGTTTTGAAGCTTGCTTTTGCCAAGCTTTTGAATACTAAGCACCCTGACGATTCTTTTGATTACGCCGCAAAGGCGGATTCTATTTCGTCTCTTCTCACCGAATTAGGTACCCGCGAAAAAGAGAATGAGACGAACATTGACGTTATGGCAGGGCTTTTCGGTCGCATTATGTCTGTCCTTTTTGTTCCAAAAGACGACCAGTGGGCTGCTTCTCTTAGCCGCATTGGTTTTTTCCTTGGCAAATTTATTTATATTCTTGATGCCTATGATGATTTGGAGGAGGATATTAAGAAGAATCATTACAATCCTTTCAAATCTATTTGCAATGAACAGGGGTTTGATGATAGAATAAAGGGCATGCTACAGATGATGATGGCTGAATGCTCTAAGGAGTTCGAGTATCTTCCTATTTTGGAGAATGCTGAGATTCTTAGAAATATCCTTTACGCCGGGGTTTGGACGGTCTACTATAAGACGTTGAAGGCGAGAAGGGAACAGAAGAAAGAAAATGACTAAAGGAATGTGAGCCGGATATATGTGCACCTTGATGTTATGACACCGGCGAGCCTGGGTGCGAACAACTTGTGGAGTTCGATTTAGCGAGCCGAAGGTGCGAACAACTTGTGGGGTTCGATTCAGCGAGCCGAAGGTGGTTGTGAAGCTGGTAGGTGTTGGTTTACATAACTTTGGTTTTTAGGAGTTTGATATGAGTGATCCATATAAGGTTCTTGGCATTTCACGAGATGCCACAGATGATGAAGTAAAACAGGCATATAGAAAATTAAGTCGTAAGTATCATCCCGATGCTAATATTAACAATCCTAATAAGGATAAGGCGGAGGAGATGTTTAAGTTAGTTGGTCAGGCTTACAATCAGATTATGGATGAGCGTAAGAATGGTTATTCAGGTGGCTATGGTGGTTCTTATGGTGGCTACGGTTCCGGTAGTTATGGTTCCGGTGGCTATGGTAATGGTGGTTCAGGTAACGGCAACTACGGTGGTGGTTATTCCGGCAATCCTTTTGATGATTTGTTTGGTGGTTTTGGAGGCTTCGGCGGTTTTAACAATGGGCAGGGACAGTCCAGCCAATATTACGGTCAGGATGCTTCCTATTACACTGCTGCTTCTAACTACATCAACAATAGGCGTTTTCAGGAAGCTTTAAATGTCCTGAGCAATATTCAGGACCGTACCGCTCAGTGGTATTTCTTAAGTTCTTTGGCAAACAACGGTCTAGGTAACAATGTCATGGCTCTTGATTTTGCAAAAACTGCTCTTGAAATGGAGCCTAACAATCAGACATACCAGCGACTTGTCCAGACACTTGAAAGTGGTGGTCAGTGGTACAACACCCGCCAGTATTCATATGGTGGCGATTCCGGTGCAATGTGTTGCGCTGATCCTTGCACAACATTATGTTTGCTTAACATGTGTTGTTGCTAGTGCTGTTGCTAGTATTATTGCTAGTATTGTTGCTAGTACTGTTGCTAGTATTATTCGATTTTAATATTATTATGTTTTATTTACCCCTGCTGGGAAGCTTCTACGGTGTCCTGTCTGCCACAGGACACCGTGGTTGGTCCGGCGGGGGTGTTTTGCGTAGTGGGGAGGGAGTGATGTTAGATGTTTAGTGTTGGACGTTATGGCTTAAAGTGGATGAATGGCATAGTGTTGTAGATTATGTCGTGGGGAAGATGAGAAGCTTGTTGTGTCGTGGGGTGGATGAGATGTAAGGCGTTAGAGGCTTTAGTGTGGGGGAGCGGAGAAGCTTGTTGTGTCGTGGGGCGGATGAGATATAAGGCGTTAGAGGCTGTAGTGTGGGGGAGTGGAGAAGCTTTCTTATGTGACCGTTGCCGATCGCGTACCTCAATATTTGAGGTTTTCGCAATATTGGGGTACGTTTTTCATTTTTGTTTTCATTATATGTTGCATTTGCAACTATTTTATTTCTTCCGTACCCCGATATTTCATTTTGTCTAATTTTCGGGGTACGTTTCTTATTTCTACATATAATATGCGTCTTAATTTTTATAGCTTTTTATGGCTTTGTACCCCAAATTTTCACAATTTTAAAATGTCGGGGTACGCTCGCCCTAATTTTAACTTGTTTCATACAACATATAGTTTGTATCCGTTAAAAATGTACCCCGACATTTCATTTTTCTTGTTTTTTGGGGTACACATACTCAAACTACCGCTGTTTTTGCACAACATATAGTTTGTATTCGTCAAAAACGTACCCAGACATTTCATTTTTCTTGTTTTTTGGGGTACACATACTCAAACTACCGCTGTTTTTGCACAACATATAGTTTGTATTTGTTAAAAATGTACCCCGACGTTTCTTCTTTCCATTTTTTGAGGTACGCATGCCCAAACCACCATTCATTTCACATAACAAATATATAGTTCAATTCACACAAAACCTGTCTAAACCTTTATTTATCACCAGCTTCCACAAAAATAACCGTCCAGCCTTCGAAACCCGGCTGTATTTTTTTTTGCACCAAAAAGAGGCTGCGCACTAATTACTTAGTGCGACAGCCCCAAAAGATTTTTTGTTAACACTTTTTCTATAAATACTCTTTTGAATGCCTCATTATCAGAGCAGCCTAGCCACAATTAAAAGATGCACCATGGATCTCCATGATGCATCTTTTAATTATGTTTTATTGTTTACTGAATTTTTGTAATTCTAAATGCTTCCCATGAACCGGCAACTGTATCGCTTCCTGCATATAGCTTTCCGCCATCGTTCATATTTGCCTGAACATATTTTCCATTTGCTAATGAATAAATTGCATATTCATTATCTGCAATCTTTTCAATTATGAATTTTTCCCATGTTCCAATAGAACCGCTTCTTGGTACCAGCTGATTATGCTCATCTACAATTGCACATACATATTTACCATTCGCTGCTGATCTCAATGATACAGTTCCGTCATTATTATTTACGATTTGGATTGTCTCCCAAGCTCCTCCACATGAACCTCTGTTAGCAACTATAGTATCGTTGCCTCCGTTTTCTGCACATACAACTTTATTATTTGCAATTGATGTAATATATGTGTCCGCATTATTGAAGTTTGGTCTTTCTACCTTTTCAATTATAATTGATGAAGTCTTATCATTAAATCCGCCTAAATTTGATGTATCCTGAAGAAGAACTTTTGCTCCTCCTTGGAATCCTGCATCATTATATAATGTAACTCTATATCCGTCAGGAACTTTAACTGATGAAAGTGCATCGTTTTTGATTCCTGCTGATACCATTGCATTATAATCATATTTTCCGGCTGAAAGTGAAACCTTAGTTCCGTTGTAATCAGAATCAAGATAAAATTCTGCTTTCTTTTCTGAACCACTATATGTAAGTCCCGAAGATTCTCCTGTCTTTGTAATCTTAAATGCTTCCCATGCTCCTGCAACAGAATCACTCGATGCAACAAGCTTTCCGCCGTTATCTAAATCTGCTTTTACATATTTATTGTTTGCACGTGCCTTAAGTGCATATTCGCCGTTTTGAATTTCTACAATTTCAAATTTTTCCCAATCACTTGCCGAGCTGCTTCTTGGAAGAAGTTGATTCTGTTCATCAACTACTGCGCATACATATTTTCCATTTGCACTTGATTTGAGTGAAACTGTTCCATCACCATTATTTTCAATCTTAATGCTCTCCCATGCTCCTCCACAAGATTCACGGTTTGCAATTAAAGGATCACTTCCACCATTTTCTGCACATACAACACCGCCGTTAGCAATAGATGTAAAGTAATATTCACCATTTTCTACAACCGGTTTAACACTGGCTGAACCTTTAACCTTTACAATTCTGAATGCTTCCCATGCTCCTGCTATAGAATCACTTGTCGCTACAAGTTTTCCACCATTATCCAAATCCGCTTTCACATATTTACCATTATCAACACAACGGATTCCATATTCACCATCTTTAATTTTATAAATCTGGAATTTTTCCCATGTACTTGGGGAATCACTTCTTGGAAGTAACTGATTCTGTTCATCAAGCACTGCACATACATATTTATTATTTGCCTCTGCCTTTAATGATACCGTACCGTCGTTATTATTTTCTATGAATAATGTTTCCCACGCACCGCTGTAACTGTCACGGTTTGCCATTAACGGATCACTGCCGCCATTTTCTGCACATACAACTTTATCATTTGCAATTGACTGAATATAATATTTACCGTTTGATAACTTTGTTGTTGAATATGAAGTACCTGCACTTGAGCCGGAATATACAATTCTAATTGACGAAGTCTTATCGTTAAAATCTGAAAGCAGACTTGTATTTTCTGTCAATACTTTCTGAGCTCCTTCATAATTATCATGTTCATATAATGTTACTACATATCCTGCCGGAACTTTAACTGAAGTAATCTGGTCATTTCTAATGCCTGCAGCTTCTATCTGACTGCATGTATACCAGCCTTCACCTAATGTAACTGCCCAGCCGCCGTAATTACTGTGTTCATAAAATGTCACTCCATGTGAGGAGCCGCTATTTCCTGAATTATCAGAATTTCCTGAATCTCCCGGTTTTACATGTGAAGTACCTGCACTTGAGCCAGAATATACAATTCTAATTGATGAAGTCTTATCGTTAAAATCTGAAAGCAGACTTGTATTTCCTGTCAATACTTTCTGAGCTCCTTCATAATTATCATGTTCATATAATGTTACTACATATCCTGCCGGAACTTTAACTGAAGTAATCTGGTCATTTCTAATGCCTGCAGCTTCTATCTGACTGCATGTATACCAGCCTTCACCTAATGTAACTGCCCAGCCGCCGTAATTACTGTGTTCATAAAATGTCACTCCATGTGAGGAGCCGCTATTTCCTGAATTATCTGAGTTATCTGAGCTTCCTGAATTATCAGAATTTCCTGAATCTCCCGGTGTTACAGTTCCCGGAAGATAAGATTTAACCACATTATAAATCTTAGAATTAACCCAGCCTTTATCTGTTCCAACACTTGACCATTTTTTTCTTATTGTATCCGCTGAATCATTATAAATATCAACTGACTGTGGACTATGATTATAAATTCCCCATGAGCTGTTTCCTGTAACTTTATATGCCCATGTTGTCCAATGCCATCCCTGCTGATTATATGTAGACATTGTATTTCTCCACGCATCTTCCTGGTCGAAACATGTAAACTCACCTACGAATGTAGGAACTCCGTAGTTATGATTTGCAATATCTCTCACCTTGCCTGCTGTGTAAGAAGCCTGACCTGACGAATTTGAAATGTAATTCCATGGATAGTAATGATATTCATATGCTACATTTGTCCATCCGTATGCTGACGGTCTTGGAAGATTATCAGCATCCCAACATGATTCCATAATAATAATATGATTTGAATCTTTACTTCTTATTGTTTTATAAATTTCATTATAAAAATCCCAATGCAGACTATATGTTGCTGCCGCCTTAATACCTGGCTCATTTAAAATATCATAAGCTGCAACTGCCGGGTTTCCTTTAAAATGTTCTGCTATCTTTGCCCACAAATTTAATGTTTTGTTTTTATTTCCCTGATTGTAATAAAGCTGTTTTCCGTCATTTACTTCACCGGAATGATCCATTCCGTTCTGAGAGCCGAATGCTCCATGCATATCAAGAATTACATACATACCTCTTGAGCTACAGTTACTTACAAACCAGTCAAGTCTTCTCCATGCGTTTGATTTGAGATTTCCGTTATCATCACAAAGATTCATATAAGTAAACGGAAGTCTTATAACGCTCATTCCCATTGCTGCACAATTATCAAAATCCTGTGTGGTCCAATAATTATCTTCATACGCAGCTACTAATGAATCTCTTGTTGATGTACCAAATCTGTTTGCCAGAGTGTCCATCATTGTCCTCTGATCCGGTGCATTTGTAGGATTCATCCAATTCTCCTGCACCAGCCAGCCTCCTGCATTAGTTCCTCTCAAATATACTTTTTCTCCGTTTCCGTAGTTCTTTCTTATGGATGTTCCATTCGTTTTCAAAAAGTCTGCCGAAGTTAACGAAGATGCTGCCTTTACTTCATTTGTTCCCGGAGTGATTCCCGTAAGCATCATACCTGCTGCCATTGTCATACTCAACAATATACTAAGTATCTTCCGTCCTCTCCTTCTGATTTTTTTCATATTAGCCTCCTTAAATTCTTTTCACTATTCTATCAATGTTACCGTTAATGTTACTGTATAACATTTTTTCTAGCAACATTCTATCACTTTTATAGGGTGTTTTCAACATATATTCCTTTTTAAAAAACGTTTTTTTGTATATTTCATACAATTTATATACTTATCCTAAAGTCCATACCAAAAAGAGGCTGCGCACTAATTACTTAGTGCGACAGCCCCATCTCTCCCCTTATTTCATTCCAATATTTAACTTTTTTTCCTAATTACATCACCGTTGGTGACGCAATCAATACCATAACTTCTTTTTATTATGTCATCAAATTTTTTCTAATTACTTTATCAAGATTTCTTGTGTTCAAGGGCTGGCTTTGACCTTCCATTGTAATTATAAGATTGTCCCCCACAGTATAGCCGTTTCTTGCGTAAACATTTAGTTTGTTCATTGCCTTTGACGCATATTCCGGATTTTCCATCATTCCAAAATGCTCCCATATGCATTCTTCGCGGGTGTCCGGATTTAATGCTGTGAAATCTGGTTTTATGTAACCTAGTCCATTCAAATGTAGCGGTAGCTCATATATGTACGGTATCCCCATTAGATTGAGTTTGTCTGCAATTATTTTTTCTGACTTGGAACGAACCTTTTCGTCTTTTTCCGTGAACACGCCTTCTTCGTCGTCCATGGATTCATCATAAGATTTCATAACCATTGACCACATTTTTTCTTTAAGTTGCTGCTTTTCTTCTTCCCACTGTTTGATGAAATCTTCTCGTGGCAATACCAGCGGCATAACCATTGTCTGCTTGACCGGGGCAAGCTTGCTGATTACATTTTCTAGGTTTTCTGAATTGCAGGTTTTTAGCATTTTTTCTAGTGCCCTAATTTCTTTTTCTATCTCCTTTAAGCACTTCTCATTGTATTCCCTTTTCACAAGACTTTCTGCCACATCTCTTTCGCCGGCTTTAATATACTTCCCATTTCTGTCCCCGTCTGGCGTTATCTTATAGAATTGATTTGTCTTTCGCTTCTTTTTTACATACACTTTTCCTTCCGGCAAACCTTTCAAATTAGCCACACATTGTCTTCGCATACCTTTCAGCTTTTCTAATCTTTCCTGTGCATACTTTTCTAAATAATCCATCCTGCCTTATCCTCCTTTCTTCTATATTTGTATTTCTTGATACATATAATATTATACTATGTATACATATTTTTTGATACCTATATTTTATCTTTTATATCAATTATTATGGGGATACTATTGTCAATTCTTTATTTTGGTGGCTTTGTACCCCGACATTTCATTTTTCGCTTTTTTCGGGGTATGTTTTTGTCTTTCTCATACATTATGTTTCATGTTTTCCTTGCTTTTTAGTGGTCGCGTACCCCGACATTTCATTCTTTGCTTTTTTCGGGGTGCATTTCCGTCTTCCTCATACATTATGTTTCATATTTTCCTTGCTTTTTAGTGGTCGCGTACCCCGCTATTTCATTTTTAACTTTTTTCGGGGTACATTTTCGTCTTCCTCATACATTATGTTTCATGTTTTCCTTGCTTTTTAGTGGTCGCGTACCCCGCTATTTCATTTTTAACTTTTTTCGGGGTACATTTTCGTTTTACTCATATTTTATGTTTCATATTTTCCTTGCTTTTTAGCGGTTGCGTACCCCGACATTTCATTTTTTATATTTCTCTGGGTACGCGCCTTCTCGTACATCACTTATTATGGCTTCAGCACACTCCTATTCACCAAAAACGTACCTCAACATTTTATTTTTAACATTTCTCGGGGTACGCGCCTCCTCACACTTCACTTATTGTGGCTTCAGCACACTCCTATTCACCAAAAACGTACCTCAACATTTTATTTTTGCCATTTCTCGGGGTACAACCCTCCACCACACCATCCACACTCTTCCCCCCACCACGCACAAAAGCATACTCTGGAGGCGTTTCGCCCCAGAGTATGCTTTCTTTAGCTTCTCTTGCGTTTCCAATAGTGTTCCGCTGACTGGAAGTATCTCTAATTCCACTACTTATTCAATTATATTTGTCTTTCGTTTCCGATAGTATTCCGCCAACCGAAAGCACATCTCGTTCCACTACTTATTCAATTATATTTGTCTTTCGTTTCCAATAGTGTTTCGCCAACCGGAAGCACATCTCCCCCACTACTTGCCATACACCTTCGCCGATATCAGCGACACCAGTGGCACGGTCAGCACTATGCCTAGTGTGCCTGAGATGCCTTTAATCACCTCAATGCCTATTGAGTACATATTCACTACCTGCATGTATGGCATTATGTAGGCGTATATTAATATCATAGTGTTTACTGCGCCACCGGTAAAAGCAAGTATAAGTGTGTTTGACATTGTTCCCATCATGTCTTTGCCAACATTTATGCCTGACTTAAACAATTCTTTTGATGTAAGCTCCGGCTTTTTGTTGTGGATTTCCTCAATGGTTGAGGATATGGAAACCGCCACGTCCATTACAGCCCCAAGGGACGCAATAAGGATGCCCGAAAAAAGCACGCCACCTATCTGGAGTTTGCTGTTCTGCGCCACGTAGACCATAGTCTCAATGTCTTCAATATTGTAGCCTGTCACTCGCGTTATTTTGCCAAAAATAGTTGCAAAAATTCCTGCAATTAGGACTCCCAGAATTGTTCCAAGCATTGCGCACAACCCTTTTCGGTTGCCTCCGCAAATAAGATAAACCGACACTATTGTAACCGCAACTACAACAAGAATAGCCGCCCAGAATGGCGAAAAACCTATATACATTAGCGGTATGTACAAATATATAATGCATATAAATGTGAACACCAACGCCAGCATTGATTTAATGCCTCTTTTTCCGCCAACCAGGAATAGTGCCACTCCAAGTATTGCTATAATAATCCAAATAAAAGCTCCCCTGTCAAAGCCGTAAATGTTGCCCGACAGTTCTTCGCCAAAACTGCTTAACTGAACAATTACTTTTGTCCCTTTTTTGCAGTAAGTTCCGTAAAGATAGCCATTCATATTGTTGGCTTCACAGGTTTTTCCTTTATATTTTCCTGATGTTATCTTAACTTTTACAGTTTGGCTACCGCCATTTACCTCTTTATTTGTGGTATTGTCCTCAATAACTTCCTGCACCTGCCCCTTAACAAAATAAAAATTGTCATCGGATAGCAAAGGGACTCTGGTTATGTTGGAGTTCAATAACCAAAGTCCTGCTGAGAAGATTATGAGAAAAATAACAAATATAATCTTTGAATATTTCTTCATCTTAAATCCTTCTACTTTTTCTTTTTTGAGCCTGTCTCTGACTCAATTTTGTCTTTCGACATTTTCAACACACTTATAAGAAATTTTATGTTTATTTTGTCTTCACCTATAAGAAATTTTATGTTTATTTTGTTTTCACCTATGAGAATTTTTATGTTTATTTTGTCTTCACCTTAAAGCTAATCTTCTGGTTTCCAAATTTTGCTGTTACCTTCACTTTCTTGCTGCTCTTCTTTAAAGCTTTGAGTTTTCCTGTTGCGGTAACTTTTACAATCTTCTTGTTTGAAGTTGTGTACTTAACATTCTTGCCTGTCACTCCGTTAATTGTAAGGTTAAGCTGTAATGTTTTGCCCTTCTTCAAAGTAACTGTCTGACCTGCCTTAACTGCTTTTTTGCCGGCTTTTAATGTAAGCTTAGCTGCCGGTTTTGTTGTCTTTGTAGGAGTTGTTGTCTTTCCAGCATCTTTCTTCTTTAAGCCTGCTTCTGCCTTAAGGATATTGTTGTACTGATTTTCAAAAAGTAATCTTCCTATGATAAGTTTTTTGTCCATTGTCTTGTCAAGCAATGTTGAAAAACCTGTCTTTAGTGTTGTTGTTCCATCTTTTTTGTAATCGCCCTGTGCATAACCGTAGTAGTTAACCATATCCTTAGCATTGTCGCCGTCGTTAGTCTTGTCATATGCACTTGAAAGCTGTGCTGCCCCCTTGTCTTCGCCGGTGTACTGCATCAACTTTTCTGCACTCTTGATTTCGCTCTGGAGCTTGTTCCAAGTTTCATCTGTGTAACCATCGTTTTTGATATTTTTTGCCTGAGCAATCAAATCTTTCATTGATAAATTATCACTTGTTTTGTAAAGTGTATAATCGTCTGCGTACTTGTTTCCGTTGTAGTCATATGTTCTGAGTACAAGTGAATTTTCTGAAAAATCAATTGTAGAGAATGTTGGAATCTGTGTATTTGAACGCTCTGCAATGTAGTACTGTTTTGTTGTTGCAAGTTTGTAGAACTTACTACCCGATGCTGAACCTGCTGCAATATAAAGTGTTCCTTCAGGGTTTACTGCAACTGAATTTCCGTAGTCAATTGCTGTGCCGTCTGCCATTAAATATGATCTTGCATATGAATGGTCATGTCCTGTCAAACATATATCAATTCCAAATTCGTCCATTAATGGTGCGAAAAGCACTCTTAAGTTTGCTCCGTCTGTGTCTGAATGTGGCTGTCCTGAACCGTAAATGTCATGATGGAACATTACAACTTTCCACTTAGCATCTTTGTGGCTTGCCACTGCTTTCTTTAATAATTCTTTGTGTTCAACTGTGTTTCTGTTGTTACTGTTTAAGCTGATAAACAAAACATCACCGTAGCTAAAGTAGTAATCTGAACCTGAGTTTGTGCTTCCAAGTTTGTCGCCATCGTTAGGGTTGTTGTAGTGATACTTATAGTCTGTACCCTTGCTTTCGTGGTTACCGATTGTTGTTGCCAAAGGAAGATTTCTCAAAAGTTCCGGATATGTAAATCCTGCATATTCGCTTTCTCTTACGTTTTTTCCGTCTGAACTGTCAACTCCTGAGAAGTCAATCTGGTCACCTGCTGATAAAATAAAACTTGCATTAGGTGCTGTTGCTTTTGCCTGTGTTAATGTTTTGTTCCAGTTAAATGTATCAACTGCAATATTAATATCATCATCTGTTCCCTGTCCCTGTGATCCTGATGCACCAATCTGTGGGTCACCTACAAGTATTGTCTGGAAACTGGATGTTTTCTTTGTTGTGTAAGCCTGTGCTTCGCTCCAATTAGGATTTTTTGTGTCATCTGTGTAGCTATAGTAATATGTTGTATTTTCTTCAAAAGCACCCTCTATAGTTACTTTGTTTGATGCTTTATATGTAGTTTTCTGATTTGAACGATTAATGTCTGTTGCTGTTCCTGTGTAAACTTTTGCATCGCTTAAATCAGCTTTCTTTCCTACTTTAACTGCCGGTGTGCCCTTGTTTTCGCTATACCAGGCAAAACCTAAATCCTTTGCTGTCTTACCGGGTGTAAGAATTGTTTTTGATGAATCGTAAGCTTCACCTTCTCTTGTAAGAGTTCCTTCTGTATCTTTTTTATTCCAAACTGAATCTTTCCAAGTACTATAATCTGAAACCTTCTGTGTGTCAGAGAACAATGTGCTGTTTCCTGATGTTTCTCCATAAGCAAAAACATTTGCTGTTGGAGTTACTGCCATTGCCATAGCCATAGCGATTGCTGAAATTTGTGTAATTTTCTTCTTTCTCATTCTAATCTTTTCTCCTTCTGCCTTCTCGGCAACTCTCCTAATACATTCTAGGGTATAGCTTAGTATTACCTGATGTTCTTTGTTATTTCTGAATATTTCTTAGTATCCTTTGCTATTCATCAGTGTTACTTGATATCCTTACCGTTCCTTAGTGTCCTTTATTATTCCTCGGTACTCCTGAATGTATTTCATATAGAATCCTTATTGATAAGTCTTATCATCTGCTATTCTAGAGATTCATTGTTAAAACCAAAGTGCGGGAAAGATTAAATCTATGTAAAACAATTGTTGGAATTGTAAAAAACAGCGTGGGCGTGGTGAGTAGGGTAAAATTGTTTCTTCTTGCTCTATTTTTTCTGTTCCATACCACAACATTTGCTTATTTCCCTATTTGTTGTGGTTGTTTTCTTGCCTTTTTGGTGGTCGCGTACCCCGCTATTTCATTTTTAACTTTTTTCGGGGTACGTTTTCGTCTTCCTCATACATTATGTTTCATATTTTCCTTGCTTTTTGGTGTTTGCGTACCCCGACATTTCATTTTTGACTTTTTTCGGGGTACATTTTCGCTTTACTCATACATTATGTTTCATATTTTCCTTGCTTTTTAGTGGCTTTGTACCCCGCTATTTCATTTTTCGCCTTTTTCGGGGTACATTTCCGTCTTTCTCATACATTATGTTTCATATTTTCCTTGCTTTTTGGTGGTCGCGTACCCCGATATTTCATTTTTTATATTTCTCTGGGTACGCACCTTCTCGTACATCACTTATTGTGGCTTCAGCACACTCCTATTCACCGAAAACGTACCCCGACATTTTATTTTTTACATTTCTCTGGGTACGCTACTCAATTGCTTAACTTATTTTCCTCCCCCACTATGCACAAAAGGATACCGTGTGGCACTAGCCTCCACACGGTATCCTTCAACTAATTCATTAACTTTCTATATTCACATTTCTATATATCAATATTCACATTTCTATATATCTATATTCACATTTCTATATATCAATATTCATCCTTACTGCCTGCCTTTTCGCCTCTCCTTTGGCATACGGCTACTTTTCGCTTCAATGAATATCTTCCCCATCTATGCTGTCATTTTTATATATGTACTTATTCTTGATATAAACTCTGAATTTGTGGGGCGTCTGTTTTCTCTGCCATCCTCAAATTCACGTCTAAGTTCTACTACATTATCTGTCCATGCAACTTCTATTGCATGCCTAATGGCTTTTTCTACTCTTTGAGGTGTCGAATTATATTTCTTTGCAACATCCGGGTAAAGTATCTTAGTTACACCTTCCAGTGATGTTTCATCTTCTAAAACCTGCTCAATTGCTGCCAGTATATATTTATAACCTTTTAATCTAGTCGGTATGCCAAGTCCTATAAGCTTCCTTGAAATGATATTCTCTAACTCTTTCTTGCCTTTTCGTTCTCCATACAAATCATCAAAATTCTCTCTTTGATTTTCACTGTACGATTCATTGTATTTTCTACTCTGCTTTTCTCCGGCATTCTCCTGTTGTAATTGATTTGGTTTAATGATTATTATGTTATAATCATCGCTTTCCAGAACACCGCCCGGCATCTGGTTTCCTTCCAGCTTTAATGCTGCAATAAGTTGTTTTAATAATCTTTCGTTACTGTTCTTCTCCATTTTATTCATTTTTCCCTCCATTTTGTCCATAGATATTTAATTTTTTCTCTATATGCTATATAATAAATGCATAATTTTGTAAAAAAAAGGCATAGAAAGGCACAAATTTTGTTATATTGTTGTTTTTTATGTGCCAAGGAATACATCTTAATAAGGGGGGCGTCTTAATTTATGAATCAAAATTCTAACAAAATCACCAACAAAAACATTATGGTTGAAAATATTAATCGTCTTTTATATCAGAAGAATTGGTCTATCAGGCAGCTTGCCGATGAGGCTGAGCTTCCATATGAATCCGTCAAGAAATTAGTTGGGGGTAAGGTTAACAATCCCACTATTTATACCATTTCAAAGGTTTGCGATGCGCTGAATTGTAGCATTGACTATATTTTAGGGCGCTCAGTCATTAATACCATTGATAAAAAATCACTTCCACCAAGGGTTTTTAATCTACTTGTGGAAATTGCCTATTTTGAGTCCCGCATTGCCGACTACAACAAATCTCACAAAACTGACTGCATTTCTGTTCTTACGCCAACGGGCTATGTTCAGGATGGAATGGTTTTTGACAGTATTTCTACGAATATTGTTAATATTTCTGCTTACAAAAAAGATTTTGGTGACATTGTTTTGTGTGGGATTAAGATTGTTGGGCGAAATCTTTCACCTACTTATTTTGACAACGATATTCTTCTGATTGGCAAGGACCGTTTTCCTGAATCCGGTGAGACAGGGATTTTTCTTATTGGAAATAAAGTGTATATTCGTAAATATATTCCAGGAATCAGGCTGGAGCTTGCTCCCATTAATGGTGACAAAAACTCGCTTTTCATCGATAATATCGATGATGTTCACTACTTTGGAAGGGTGCTTACAGTGGTTCGTGACGCTTGATGTTTCTTGTTATTGTTAAATTTTTAACTTTTTTATTTATTGCAATATTGGGATAATTGTATTATTATAAACGTATAAAAAATCAAAGGAGGCTTACATAATGGCTTACAAAATTACTGACGGATGTATCGGTTGTGGTGCATGTGAAGGTACTTGCCCAGTAGGAGCTATTAGCAACGATGGTAGCGTTTGCGTAATCGATGCAGATACATGTATCGAATGTGGCGCTTGTGCAGGTGCATGCCCAACAGATTCAATCACATTAGACTAATTATTATAATTTATACGCTCTCTTTGGAGCGTATTATGTACCGTATAGGTATAAAAAATGCCATCTTTACTTTATGTAAAGGATGGCATTTTTTATGTAATATTATCTATGTAACTTTTCATAATATTTTTTATAATATTTTTAAAAT